>Ga0208565_1000179_pt1 | contig 52937 bp, 46 predicted proteins | sample Sb_taG_7_FD_187706 | JGI IMG/M metagenome (GOLD analysis project Ga0208565, IMG submission 187706) | Peat soil microbial communities from Weissenstadt, Germany - Sb_50d_2_FS metaG (SPAdes) (version 2) | ecosystem: Environmental > Terrestrial > Soil > Wetlands > Peat | place: Germany... | reverse complement strand
CGGTCTCCTCCTCCTTGGAGGCCTCCTCGAGCAGGTCGGCGATCTGGGCGGGCTTCAGCCTGCGGATGCGGCCGAACGGCCCGCGCTGCAGCGCGCTGCCCTGGTGCCCGATGAGCCACTCGAAGTCGTGCCAGTCGCGGAAGACGGCGGCGTCGTCCTGCTGATTATCCGGGCCGAGCAGCCCGAACAGCCGGCGCGGGCGGCGCCGGGTGTCCACGCCGGCCAGCACCCACTCCTCGCCGTCCTTGGTCAGCTCGAGGTCGGCCGCGCGGACCAGGCGGGCGTTCGCCACGTCGATCATCCGGTGGCCGAGGACGTCGCGCCTGAGCAGCACTTCGCCTTCCCGGCGCTCGAAGTGCCGCAGGCTGAGCCGCGCGCTCGACAGCCGGATCGGATCATCGTCGAAGCTGGCCACCTGCTCGATTGGCACGAAGATCTCGCGTCCGCCGACGGCGGCGACCAGGCCGGTGACGAGCGGGTAGTCGGAGCCGCGGACCCGGACGATGACATCGGCCAGCTTGCCGATGATCTCGCCGCTGCTGTCCGCGACTGGCCGTTTGAGCAGCCGCGACAGGCGCAGCGTGGTTCTATTGTCCGCCGGAGCACTCGGCCCGGCGGCCGGTGTTGTGGTCATGGAAGGCCTCTTCTGGCTCGGACGCTACGGTCTTGCGGTCCAGCCTAGGGTTATGCCGTTCTGCGGCAACGTTGGCACACGCGGGTGAACACGCGGTATACGGGTAGTCCCACGATGCCTCCCGGGGCGCACCATCCGCGGGCCGCCTGGTTATGAGCTACTCTTCCCTGCTGTTTAACCGGGGCGGTAACGCCAGACCGTTCGGCTCATTTATTCGTTTTCCCCCGCGGGCCTGCCTGAGACGATGAGCTCGTACGCAGGATTGATCATGACCGGGGCGCTGTGCTTGATGCCGACTGGACCACGCAGCCGGACCCGGGACCCGCACATCAGGCCGGGAATGCGGGAGCGGCCGTAGAACAACGCGGTGAGGTCACCGGTGGAATCGGCGATCTCGCAGGCGAGCACGGAGTTCCGTTCCACCGACCGGATCTCGACGACCCGGACGCGGCCCTCGACGGTGGCCCGGCCTGGCTGGTGCAGGGAGCCGATGGGGGTGACGTCCGGCGGCGGTACGGGCCGGTCGTAAGTGCCGGCGCCGGGCAGCGGCTCGGACTTGTCCTCGGCCGGCGTCGCGGCCGCGTCCGCCGCCTGGACGTCCTTGACCTCCTGGCGTCCGGGCGCCGCGCCGTCAGCGGGCGGGCCGGGCGGCGTGGTCACGGATGCGGGCGCCCGCCCGTCGTGCACGGCCTGGCGCTCATGCAGGACGTGCACCCGGTTCTGCACGTCGAACGGGATGATGGTGGCCGCGGCGTTCGGCACCCGGCTCACCACGCCGGCGATCTTGTCCGCCGTCCGGTCGTGCAGCAGCCGGCCGAGCAGCGGCGAGAAGCTGCGCCTGGGCAAGATCGCGGTCACCTGCGTGCCTGGCGTTTCCGCTTCGCGGCTGACTAGCTCGACGGCGGCCCGGTTCAGCCTCCGGTCCGGACAGTCGATGAACTCCAGCGACACGCTGCGATCGGGCAGCCAGGCGACCCGCAGCTGCTCCGCCTTCTGAGTGTCGATGACGAAGTGAACGGCGCGCACGATCGTGGGCCGCAGGCTTTTCGCGTACCGCAGCGCGGCCACGGTGGACAGGTCGAAGTCATCGACGAAGACGATGACCACCCGGCGGGAGTAGTTCGGCTGACGCTGGACCCCGCCGGATGACGCCCGGCGCTCGCTGATGGTCTCAAGGACCCGGGCCTCAGTGCGGTACTCCCGGTTGAGCCGGATCAGCGCGAACACCCCTATCGGGAAGATGATCAGGATCAGCCAGGCGCCCGAGGTGAACTTCACCCAAGCGAAGATCACTACCACGATAGAGGTGAGCACCCCGGACGAGAAGCAGATGACCAGCTTGTGCCGCCAGCCTGGTCCCTGGTGCCTGTGGTAGTACTTCGCCATGCCGAACCCGGCCATCGAGAAGGCGGTGAACACGCCGATCGCGTAGAACGGGACGAGCGCGTTCACGTTGGCGCCGACGACCCCTATCAGCGTCACGGACAACACGGTCAGCACGATAATGCCGTTGGAGAAGACCAGCCGCTGGCCGCGCTTCATCAACCACCGCGGCAGGAAGGAGTCCTCGGCGACGAAGCTGGTCAGGAACGGGAAACCGTTGAAGCTCGTGTTTCCCCCGGTGTAGAGGATGAGCGCGGTCGCCGCCTGCACCACCCAGAACATGAAGTGCCCGGCGGACCCGAACACTATGTTCGCTTCCTGCGAGATCACGGTCGGGTAGCCGACCTTATAGGGGGCGGCGTGGGTCAGGTGCGCAATCCAGGAGATGCCGGCCACCAGCGTGCCGAGGATCAGGCCCTCCATCACCAGGACCCGGCGGGCGTTGAGGCCCTCGGGGGGCTTGAATGCGCTGACGGCGTTGGAGACCGCCTCGATGCCGGTCAGCGAGGCACCCCCGTTGGCGAACGCCTTCAGCAGCGTGAAGATGATCACCAAGCTGGTGAAGCTGGAGGCGCCAGGGCCGATTTTGAAAAGCCCGTGGAGCGCGTAGATGTTCTGCTGCGGCAGGTTACCGAGCGCCTCGCGGATGATCCCGACCACGATCATCAGGATGACCGACCCGGCGAACAGGTAGGTGGGCAGCGCGAAGATCTTGCCCGCCTCCCGGATGCCGCGCAGGTTGCCGAAGCACATCAGCAGGATGACGCCGATCGATATCGGCGTCACGTACGGGCCGATGGCCGGGAACGCCGAGGCGACCGCCGCCGTGCCCGCGGCGATCTGTACCGCGACGGTGACTACATAATCGATCAGCAGCGCGACGGCGGCGACCTGCGCGATCCGCGGCCCGAAGTTGTCCCTGGCGACCACGTAGGATCCGCCGGCCCGGGTATAGACGACGACGACCTCGCGGTAGAGGAGCACCACGAGCAGCATGACGAACAAGATCACCGCGGTCATCGGCATCAGCACCGCGAACGCGGTGATGCCGAAGAGCTGGATCAGCTCAATGAGGATTTCCTCGGTACCGTAGGCCGAGGAGGAGATGCCGTCCGGGGACAGCACGCCCAGCGCGAGAAATTTTGACAGCCGCTGCTCCCGCAGCTGCGCGTTGATCATCGGCGGCCCCAGCAGGCGGCGCTTCGCGTTGTACCAGAAGGTCTCCGGGATCACATCCCCGGGGCCGCGGTCGAGCAGGCTGGTCGCCTTACGCGTCGCCACTAGGCTTCTCGCTCCGTCCCGGGCCCTCGCGAGCTGATCATGACACCCGACGCTATTCTCCCCGCCGGCGAGGCGCCGTATGCGGCCCGTCAAGCTTTCTGAGGTGGCCGTTAAGGTTCCGTCAAGACCGCTGAAATCGCCTGGTAGCGCGGCTGAAATAGCAAGGGAGATGATTCACGGTCCTGCCCAGCGCGCGATACCGGCGCCCTACGCGCTGCCGGTCGGCTTCGCCATGTTCCTGGCCGTGGGCACGGTAGCGGCCGGCCTGCACGGCCGCCTGCCCGCGACCGGGGTGCTGATCGCCTGCGCGACCGTCGCCGGGGTGGTGTCGTTCGCCGCCGAGCCGGTGGCGGCGGTCCTGCTGGCCGGCATCGGCTGGCTCACCACGGTCGGATTCTCCCGGCCGCCCTACGCGCAGCTGCGGCCGACCGGTCCGGCCGCCGGCCACGCGGCCCTCGTCATCGCCGTGAGCGCGCTGGCCGGCGCCGGTCTTGGCCTGGTGTTCCGCTGGTACGCCCGACGACTCACACTGGTAAGCATGGGTACGTATACGGGCATGCGAGCCGGCCGCCCTGACCCGAAGACCCCCGAGGGAGACCAGACGGCGCCGGACGCCAGGCCCGCGGGCCGGACGGCGACCCTGGCCGGCGCGCTCGGCGGAATAGGCGGCCGCCGGCTCGTGGCGGGCGTGGTCCTCGCCGCCGTCGGGCTTCCGCTGCTCACCGCAGTGCTCGCGGCCTGGCGGCCGCACCTGAACCTGGCCGACGACCTGCTCATCTACCTGGTCGCGGTGGTCACGATCACGGTCCTCGGCGGCTTCTGGCCGGCCGTGCTCGCCGCCGTGGCCGCCAGCCTCCTGCTCAACTGGTACTTCACCGAGCCGCTGCACACGTTCACCATCCAGGAGCCCAAGAACCTGCTGGCGCTGCTGCTCTTCGTGACGGTCGCGGTCGCCGTCAGCAGCGTGGTCCACCTGGCCGCCCGGCGCGCCGTCCAGGCCGCGCGGGCCAGGGAAGAGGCGGCCGCGCAGCTCGAGCTGGCACAGACCGTGCTAGGCGGCGCCGACTCGCCCGCGGCCATTCTCGATCACCTCACCAGGACCCATGGCGGCCAGGCCGAACTGCAGGAGCGGGCCGGCGGCCGGTGGGTGCGGGCGGCCTCCAGCGGGGTGAGGGGCAGCCTGCCCGCTGCCTCGCGCATCGACATCCGCGGCGACCTGATCCTGCTGGTCACCGGGCAGGGCGAGTCGGCCACCCCGGCTCTGCTGGCCGGCTACGCCGCGCAGGCGGCGGCCGCGCTCGACCGGGAACGGCTCCGCACCCAGGCCGCCCAGGCCGAGGCGCTGGCCGAGGGCAACCGGATGCGGACCGCGCTGCTCGCGGCGGTCAGCCACGACCTGCGCACGCCGCTCGCCTCGATCAAGGCCAGCGTGAGCAGCCTGCGGCAGACGGACGTGGAATGGTCCGAGGCCGACCAGGCCGACCTGCTGGCGACGATCGAGCAGAATGCGGACCGGCTCGACGCCCTCATCGGCAACCTGCTGGACATGAGCCGCCTGCACACGGGATCGCTGCAGCCGTTCCTGCGCCCGACGGCGATCGACGAGGTGGCGCCGGCCGCCCTGCTCGGGCTCGACGACTGCCTGCGGCTCGAGATGGCGGTGCCCGACGGCTTCCCGCTGGTGCTCGCCGATCCCGGGCTGCTCGAGCGGATCCTGGCCAACCTCTTCTCGAACGCGCTGCGGTACTCACCGCCCGCGCGGCCACCCGAGCTGCACGCCGAGCTGGTCGGCGACACGGTGCTGCTCGAGGTGGTGGATCACGGCCAGGGCGTGCCTGACGAGCAGAAGGAGCGCGTCTTCGAGCCGTTCAGTACCTACCCGAGCGCGCGCGTCGGGCAAGCCGCCGCGCGGCCGCTCAGTACCGACCCGAGCGCGCGCGTCGGGCAAGCCGCCGCGCGGCCGCTCAGTACCGACCCGAGCGCGCGCGTCGGGCAAGCCGCCGCGCGGCCGCTCACCCGGGTCGGCGACCGCCACCCAGGAGTGGGGCTCGGGCTCGCGGTGGCCAAGGGCTTCGCCGAGGCCATGGGCGGCCGGATCAGGGCCAAGGACACGCCGGGCGGCGGTCTCACGGTCCAGATCGCGCTCCCGGTGGCGAGCGGGGACAAGTCCGCGCTCGGCGCGGGGTCATGACGCGAGTGCTCGTCGTCGACGACGAGCCGTCCATCCTGCGGGCGCTGCGGATCAACCTCAGCGCCCGCGAATACGACGTCAGCACGGCGGTGGACGGCACCAGCGGGCTGGCCGCGGTGGCCCGCGACCGCCCCGACGTGATCATCCTGGACCTCGGGCTGCCGGACATGGACGGCACCGAGGTGATCCACGGCGTCCGCGGCTGGACGTCGATCCCGATCATCGTCCTGTCCGCGTGGGGTCAGGAGAGCCAGAAGGTGGCCGCGCTCGACGCGGGCGCCGATGACTATGTCACCAAGCCGTTCGGCATGGACGAGCTGCTCGCCCGGCTGCGCGCGGCGGTCCGCCGGGCGTCGCCCGCGCCGGACGAGCCGGTGGTCGCGACGGCCGACTTCACCGTGGACCTGGCGGCCAAGCAGGTCGTGCGGGCGGACGGGTCCGGCGTCCGGCTGACCCCCACCGAATGGCAGCTGCTCGAGATCCTGGTCCGCAACACCGGCCGCCTGGTCACCCAGCGGCAGCTGCTGCGGGAGGTCTGGGGTCCCGCGTACGAGACCGAGAGCAACTACCTGCGGGTCTACCTGGCCCAGCTGCGCCGCAAGCTCGAACCCGAACCGTCGCGGCCCGTCTACCTGCTCACCGAATCGGGCATGGGCTACCGGTTCAAGCCGTAAGCCCCGCGAGGGAACCGACTGGCGCACCCCGGTCCGCTGGACAAGCGGTGATCGTTCAGGAGCTTGTTCCCGGACCGGGGATCCGGCCGTAAGTTCTCCCTTCCAGGCATTGCGCGGACCGTAGTTACTGGGTAGTAATAAGAGAAGGGCACGCCACCGTCCCGCGCCGCCGAGGAGGCCGCCGTGAGCACTTATGACCTGTACACGACGCCGGTGGAGGCGGGCACCTGGGACGTGCCCTCGACCGGGGCCGCGCGGTTCTCCTGGGAGTACGACGGGGGGCGGCAGCGGCTGCTCGACCTGTACCAGCGGGGCAAGGACAAGCAGTGGGACGCCACCAAGCGGATCGACTGGTCTCTGCCCGTCGATCCCTGCAACGTGATGGCGACCTCGGAGGAACTTGTCCCCATCTACGGGTCGCGGCAGTGGGAGAAGCTGTCGCAGGCCGAACGCGATGAGCTCGGCCAGCACCTGGGATCCTGGCTGTTCAGCCAGTTCCTGCACGGCGAGCAGGGCGCGCTCACCGTGGCCGCGCGGATCGTGGAGTCCGTGCCCGACATGGACTCCAAGTTCTACGCCGCCACCCAGACCATGGACGAGGCCCGGCACGTGGAACTGTTCCACCGGTTCATCCGCGACAAGATCGGCCTGTACTACCCGGTCAACGCCGACCTGGCCCGGCTGCTCGCCGACGCGCTCGGCGACTCCCGCTGGGACATGCCCTACCTCGGCATGCAGGTGCTGATCGAGGGGCTGGCGCTGGCGGCGTTCGGGGTGCACCGCGACATCACCGGCAACGCCCTGGTGAAGCAGGTGCTCGCGTACGTCATGCAGGACGAGGCCCGGCACGTCGCGTTCGGGCGGCTGGCCCTGCGGGATTATTACGCTGGCCTGACCGACGCCGAACGCGCCGACCGCGAGGAGTTCGTGGTCGAGGGCTGCTACCTGATGCGCAACCGGTTCCGCGCCCAGGAAGTCTGGGAGCGGATGGGCTTCGACGTCGAGGAATGCCTGGAGTTCACCGAGCACTCGCCGATGCAGCAGGCCTTCCGCGCCCTGCTGTTCAGCCGGATCGTCCCGTGCGTGAAGGACATCGGGTTGTGGGGCGAGAAGGTCCAGCGGGCCTACACCGACCTCGGCGTGCTCGCCGCCGCCGACAGCGACCTGGAGGCGCTGATGCGTGACGACGAGAACATCGCCGAGCGCATCGAACAGGAGCACGCGGCCGAGTTCGCCGCCCGCAAAGCCGAAGTAGATGCCGCCATCCAGACGGCCGAAGGCTAGCTCCCGCCAGGCGCTAGCCGCCCCTCAGCCGGTCGTCCGCCCGGACATTGAAACCCCACCAGTCTCGCCCACCCCGCCAACCCCGCCCGCCGCGCGCCCTCACCCCACGCAACGACAACAATGCTCCATCGTTGCTGCTCTGACGACACCGATGCTCCATCGTTGCTGCTCTGACGACACCGATGCTGGTTGCCGCTGCCGGGGGTGGTGCGGTGAGGGTTCCCGCTTACCAGCGTGGGGTCTTGTTGAAGCGGGGCTTCCAGACGGCCCGGTAAAGCAGGCGCAGCGGCGGCGGGAGCTGGCCCAAGGTGGCGGCGACATCCTCGCGGCCGGCTTCGTCCAGCATCGGCCCGGTGATCTTCGCGGAGGCGGCGAGACCCCCCTCGCGCAGGCCCCGGCCCTGCGCGCTGAGCCGGATCGTGCCGCCCTGGGTCTCGGCCAGGATGCCGAGCAGGATTTTGGCCAGCGAGGCTGGGCCTGCCCCGCCGCCTGCCCGATGAGCGGGATCGGGCGGGTGCTTTCCTCGGTGCTTGTCATGGTGATGATCCCCTCGTGGTGGTGATGAACGTCTGCCCTCTAGACGGAGGCGGCGTCGGCGCTGTGACCGCGTCGGGCCGGCCGCGCGAGCATGAGCAGGAAGGCGAGCACGGTGCCAGGGAGTTCCAGCGGAAGCTCGTGGAGATCGTGCGGCCAGCTGGCGCGGCTACGCGACGATCTTGATCAGCATGTCCCATCCGGCGGGTAGGCGGCGCAGGTGACGGGTACGCACTAGAACGTGCGGCAATCCCTCCTTCCCACGGCCCGGCGCGCGCGCAAGACCCGCAAGGCCTCCCTGCTGTCCCGGCCGTCGGCCATCGCCGAGCGCATCGAGCGTGCGCACGCCCTGGATCCCGTGGTCTGCGGCCTCTCCGACACCGTCGTGCGCGCGCTGCCGACTGGCCCGCGCGCGGATGCCCTGCACGGCGTCCCGTTCGGCCAGCCTGCCCACCCCGCGCTGGTCCGGCTGCCGCTTGGCTGCTGGACTTCCGCGGTCCTGCTCGACCTGTTCCGCGGCACCGAGCGCGCGGCCGGGGTACTCATCGCGGCGGGGATCGCCGGCACCGCGCCTGCGGCGGCCACCGGCCTGGCCGACTGGTCGGCGCTGCACCGGGACCAGCAGCGGGTCGGCCTGGTGCACGCCGTCTGCCAGGCCAGCGCGGCCACGCTGTTCCTCGGCTCGCTGGCCGCGCGGGCCGGCGGCCGGACTGGCTACGGCCGGGCGCTGTCCGCGTCCGGACTCGCCGTGGCCACTGTCGGCTCCTACCTCGGCGGGCACCTGGCGCTCAGGCTCGGTGCGGGCACCAGCCACGCCGATCAGGTCAGCCACCTAGCCGGACTGGGCTGGCACGACCTGTGCGCGCTGACCGAACTGCCCGACCGGCGTCCGGTCCGGCGCCAGCTCGGCTACCTGTCCCTGCTGGTGTACCGGCAGGGACCCGAGGTCAGCGTGCTCTCAGACCGGTGCTCCCATCTCGGTGGGCCCCTGCATCAGGGCCGGATTGTCGTGGAGCGCGGCGCCGCCTGCGTCGCCTGCCCCTGGCACGGATCCAGCTTCGTGGTCGCCGACGGCACCGTCATTCACGGGCCCGCTACCGCTCGCCAGCCATCCTTCCAGACTCGCGTGACGACCGACGGGCGCGTCGAGCTCAGGCCCAGACCCTGACGACCCGGCCCCGTCCGGCGCCACCGAGACGACCGGCCCGGATCCGGCCGACACGGGGCTAGCCGACACAGGGCTAGCCGACACGGGGCTAGCCGACACGGGGCTAGCCGACACGGGGCTAGCCGACACAGGGCTAGCCGACACAGGGCTAGCCGACACAGGGCTAGCCGACACAGGGCTAGCCGACACAGGGCTAGCCGACACGGGGCTAGCCGACACGGGCGGCTCGGCGAACCGGTTGCCGGCCGCGCTGAAGAAACCGCCGATCCCCTCCAGCGCCTTGGAGATCTCGCTCGGCACGATCCAGACCTTGTTCGCGTCACCCTGGGCGATCTGCGGCAGCATCTGCATGTACTGGTAGGCCAGCAGCCGCTGGTCCGGGTTGCCTTCGTGGATGGCCCGGAACACGGTGCTGATCGCCTCGGCCTGCCCGCGGGCCCGCGCCGCCTGGGCCTTGGCGTCCGCCTCGGCCCTGAGCACGAGCGCCTCGGAGTCCCCCCTGGCCTTGAGCACCGCCGCCTGGCGCTCGCCCTCCGCGGTCAGGATGGCCGACTGCTTGGATCCCTCGGCGGACAAGATGGCGGCGCGCTTGTCCCGGTCGGCGCGCATCTGCTTTTCCATCGAGTCCTGGATGGAGCCTGGCGGCTCGATGGCCTTGAGCTCCACCCGGCCGACCCGTATCCCCCACTTACCCGTCGCCTCGTCAAGTTCTTTCCGCAGCTCGCTGTTGATCTGATCCCGTGAGGTGAGCGCGCTCTCCAGCTCCATGCCGCCGACCACGTTGCGCAACGTGGTCACGGTCAGCTGCTCGACGGCGGTGATGTAGTTGGCCACCTCGTAGGTGGCCGCCCGGGCGTCGGTCACCTGGAAGTAGATGACCGTGTCGATGCCGACGACGAGGTTGTCCCCGGTGATCACGGGCTGCGGCGGGAAGCTGACCACCTGCTCGCGCAGGTCGATGAGGGGGAGCAGCCGGTCGACGAACGGGGTCACCATGTTCAGGCCCGCGTGCAGGGTCCGGTGATACCGGCCGAACCGCTCCACGATTCCCGCCCTCGCCTGGGGCACGATGCGGACCGACCTGACGATCGCCGTGACCACGAGGATGACGAAGACGACGAGCAGGATGGTCGCCACCAGAGAACTCATGACCGCTTCACTCCTGCGCCCGGCGCGGGGTTCCCGAGGCTTCCGGGGTTTCCAGGCTTATTCGCTACGTTACAGACTGCGAGCGACTTGAGCCAGCGGGTGGCCATTGTGCTGGCCACGGGGGACGAACCGGTCAGCGGGCCCGGGCGGTCCAGCGCGACTGCCGGTGCTCGATCTCCAGCGGGACGCCGAAGCACCGCGACAGGTTCCGCGCGGTGAAGACCTCCTCGATGGGGCCGGCCGCGAGCACCGACCCCCGGCGCAGCAGCATCGCGTGGGTGAAGCCGTCGGGCACCTCTTCGACGTGGTGGGTGACCAGGACCATCATCGGCGCCTTGGGATCGCGCGCCAGCGTGGTGAGCCGCCGCAGCAGGTCCTCGCGCCCGCCCAGGTCGAGCCCGGCGGCCGGCTCGTCGAGCAGCAGCAACTCGGGGTCGGGCATCAGCGCCCGGGCGATCTGCACCCGCTTGCGCTCACCCTCCGACAGGGTGGAGAACTTGCGCCTGATCAGGTGCGCGCAGCCGAGGGCGTCGAGCATCTCGACCGCGCGGGTGACGTCAGCGGAGTCGTACTCCTCTTTCCAGCGGCCGAGGATGGCGTACGAGGCGGTGAGCACCAGGTCGATGACCTTCTCCCCGGGCGGGACCTGCTCGGCGATCGCGGCGCTGGTCAGCCCGATCCTCGGCCGCAGGTCGAAGATGTCGACCTCGCCGAGCCGCTCGCCGAGCACGTCTACCGTGCCCTCGGTGGCGAACAGCATGGTGGCTGCCACCTGGAGCAGGGTTGTCTTGCCTGCTCCGTTCGGCCCGATCAGGATCCACCGCTCGTCCCCGTGCGCCGTCCAGTCCACGTTGCGCAGCAGGACTGCCGCGTCCCGCCGGACCTCAACGCCACGCAGCCGCAGCACCTCGTCGGACATCAGGCCCCCTTTCTCCGCACGCACCGCAATGGATCCGCCAGCTCGAATGCCGCTGCAACTGAACACCGCCGAGACCGAACCTATGCCACCACACCCCGGCAAGCCCACCCGGACGGACCGGTAAGTAGGCGGGCAGCGCGGGTCGTTCGGCAATCTCGCCTGCTAACAGCCCGATCTGATGGTCTATGTGCATGCTTGGTGCTTTGCATCCGGTTCTTGGATCACCTCTGTGATGCAGGTGGCCAAGGACGCCTTCCCGACCGCCTCCATCTACGGCAAGGCCAGTTACCCCAGCCTGCGGCTGATCACCTGCGGCGGCCCCTTCGACCGGGCCACCGGCCACTACCTGGACAACATAATCGTCTACGCGCACCTGATCAGGAGCTAGGCCCCGCGCTCGTGCCTGACCGCGAGCAGGGCGGCCTGCGTGCGGTCCTGCACGCCGAGCTTGGCCAGCACCGAACTCACGTGCGCCTTCACCGTCTTCTCCGAGACACCCAGGGCCCGCGCGATCTCCCGGTTGGACCGGCCCTTGGTGAGTTCGGCGAGCACCTCGCGCTCGCGGCTGGTGAGCGCGTCCAGGCCGCTCCCCAGAGTTCCAGGCCCCCAGGTGCCCGCCGACCGGACCAGGGGGCCCGCCGCCTCGGAAGCCAGCAGCAAGTGGCCGTCGTGGACCGAACGGATCGCCCGCACCAGCGCGTCGGGGTCAACGTCCTTGTAGAGCACCCCCGCCGCGCCTGAGCGCACCGCCAGGCTCGCCGACGCGGGATCGGTGGCGCTGGTGAGCACGAGCACCCGGGCGGCGTTTTCGCGGGCTCTGAGCTCACCCAGGACGGCGATGCCGTCCATGCCGGGCAGCTTCAGGTCGAGCAGGATCACGTCCGGGGTGTGCTCGGCGACCAGCGCGAGCGCCGTGGCGCCGTCGCCGGCCTCGCCGGCCACCTCGATCCCCTCCTGCACCTCGAGCAGCACCCGGAGCCCGCGCCTGACCACCGGATGGTCGTCGACGATCAGCACCGAGATGGGCCGCGTCATCGCCCGCCCCCCGTGGTGACCGGCCCCGTGGTGACCGGCCCCGTGGTGACCGGCACAGCCTTGAAGGGCACGGTCATCCGCACCAGGGTTCCCGTCTTCCCCGACCGGATGGTCAGCGCGGCGCCCGCAGCCGCCGCCCGCTCCCGCATCGAGGCCATCCCCAGCCCGCCGGACGGCGCCTCCGGCGCGAACCCGTGACCGTCGTCTGACACCTCGAGGACGACCTGGGGCGGCGCCTTCGACGGCGCTTTCGACGGCACCTTCGACGGCACCTTCGACGGCGCTTTCGACGGCACCTTCGACAGGGCGACCCGGACGCCGGACGCCCCGGCGTGGCGCAGCGCGTTGTGCAGCGCCTCCTGCGCGACCCGGTAGAGCGCCGCCTCCGCCCGGGGCCCGAGCGCGGGCAGGTCGCCGGCGGTGAACGTGACCGGGACCCCGTGCGCCCGCCCGGCCAGCATCGCGTACCGGCGCAGGGATTCGGCCAGCCCCGCCGCCTCCAGGTCAGGCGGGGCCAGCCCATCAATCGCTGCGCGCAGTTCGGCGTGGGCTTCGGCGCCGAGCTCGCCGATCACCTCGATCTCGGCCCGGACCCGGGCCGCGTCCACCGGGTTCCTGCCCGCCAGGACCGCGGCGGCCCGCGCGTGCGCCCTGATGCTGAACAGCTTCTGCGTGACCGCGTCGTGCAGGTCCCTGGCCAGCCGGGAGCGCTCCTGCAGCACGGAAAGCTCCCGGCTGCGCTCGTACAGCCGGGCGTTGGTCAGCGCGATCGCGGCGTGCGCGGCGAACAGCGAGAGGATCTGGAGGTCCCGCTCGGTGAACCCGCGGCCGGCCGCCGCGGCGGAGGTCTTGTTGGCCGCGAAGATGATGCCGAGGACCCGGTCCCCGTCGCGGACCGGCACCCCGAGGAAGTGCGACATCTGCGGGTGGGAGGACGGCCAGCCCTCGAACCTCGGGTCTTTACGTATATCGGCGAGGCGCTCCGGCTTGCCCTCGTCGAGCAGCACGGCGAGCATCCCGTGACGGCGCGGCAGCGGCCCGATCGCCTGCCACTCGGCTGAGCTGATCCCGTCCACCACGAACTCGGCGAACGAGTCTCCTTCGTCGGGCACGCCGAGCGCCGCGTAGCGCGCGCCGACCAGCGACCGCGCCGACCGCACGATCACCTGCAGCACGTCACGGACGGACATCTGCCGGGTGACGGACAGCACCGCCTGGCTCACCTGATACAGCTCGTCCAGCCCATCGCTCACGTGTCTGACGTTAGCCGGGCGGAGCCGACATCGCATTGGGCGGCGGTCTTAGGACCATGGACCCAGGCCGGCCTGGGCGCGGGACCGATGCGTGGGGACGCGGCAGCGCCTAGCGTGCGAGACATGAACGACAACCCCACAGCCATGATCACGGGGGCCTCCCGCGGGCTGGGCCGGGCCCTGGCGGCCGGCTTGGCTCGCGAGGGCTTTGCCCTCATCATCGACGCGAGGAACGCCGCCGGGCTGGACGCGACGGCGGACCGGATCAGGGCCGCGGGCGGTACCGTCACAGCGGTCGCCGGCGACGTCACCGACCCCGCGCACCGCGCCGCCCTGCGGCAGGCCGCCGACGCCGCGGGCCGGCTGGACCTGCTCGTGAACAACGCCGGGACGCTGGGGGCCAGCCCGCTGCCCGCGCTGGCCGACTACCCGCCCGACGAGCTGCGCGCCGCGTTCGAGGTGAACGTGATCGCGCCGATCGCGCTGACCCAGCTGATGCTGCCGCTGCTGCGCGCGAGCGGCGGCGCGGTGCTGAACATCACCTCGGACGCGGCCGTGGAAGCCTACGCGGGCTGGGGCGGCTACGGCGCGGCCAAGGCCGCGCTCGAGCAGGCCTCGAACGTGCTGGCCGCCGAGGAGGTCGGACTCCGGGTCTGGTGGGCCGATCCCGGCGACCTGCGCACCGACATGCACCAGCTGGCCTTCCCCGGCGAGGACATCTCGGACCGGCCGGAGCCGGAGTCGGTCGTCCCCGCGTTCGTCAGGCTCGTCTCGGAGCGCCTGCCGAGCGGCCGGTACCGCGCGGCTCACCTGATGCCGGCCGACCGGTAATCCCGTGGTCATCGACTTCATCCTGCCCGCCGAGCTCGAGGCGCACGACCCGCCCGAGGCGCGCGGCCTGGCCAGGGACGGCGTCCGGATGCTGGTCAGCCGCCGGTCTTCTGGCGAGATCGGCCAGCATGGCTTCCGCGACCTGCCCGGCCTGCTGCTCCCCGGCGACCTGCTGGTCGTCAACACCACCGCGACGCTGCCCGCCCAGGTCCGCGTCGACGGTTTCGGGGACGGGCTGGCCGTGCACTTCTCCAGCCCGCGCCCTGACGGCGCGTGGCTGGTTGAGCTGCGGCAGGTCAAGGGCAAGATCTCGATGCCGAACGGTCTCGGGTACCCCGGTCAGCTCATCAGCCTGCCATCCGGGGCAGTCCTGACCCTGGAGGGCAAGGCCAGCGCCAGGCTCTGGCGGGCCCGGCTCTCGGTGGCGGTGGTGCCCTACCTGCTCAGGCACGGCGTCCCCATCAGGTACTCCTACGTAGGCCGCGAGTGGCCGCTGCCGTACTACCAGACGGTGTTCGCGCGGGAGCCGGGCAGCGCGGAGATGCCGAGCGCCAGCCGCCCGTTCACGCCATCCGTGGTCACCGCGCTGGTGGCCCGGGGGGTGCTGATCGCGCCGCTCACCCTGCACACCGGGGTGTCCTCGCTGGAGGCCGGCGAGGACCCGTACCCCGAGCCCTACGACGTGCCGCCCGTCACGGCCCGCCTGGTCAACCACGTGCGAGCGCACGGCGGCCGGATCATCGCCGCCGGCACGACCGTGGTCCGCGCGCTCGAGACGGCCGCGGGCGGCGGTGGCCAGGTGGCGGCCTCGGCGGGCTGGACGTCACACGTGGTCACGCCGGAGACCGGGGTCACAGTGGTGGACGGGCTGCTCACCGGGTTGCACGAACCGCGTTCTTCGCACCTGCGGATGCTGGCCGCGTTCGCCGGAGCGGAGCTGCTTGACCGGTGCTACGAAACCGCGATCAGGTCCCGGTACCTGTGGCACGAGTTCGGTGACGTGCACCTGCTGCTGCCTTAACCTCGGTGGGGTAGCCTGGCGCCCGCGATGAATACTCCGCGGACTTCGCTGCTCATCACCCTGACCGGCCGGGATCGGCCGGGCGTGACCTCTAGGCTGTTCGCCATCCTGGCCGCGCACCCGCTCAGCGTCCTCGACGTCGAGCAGGTGGTGATCCGGGGCCGGCTGGTGCTCGGGGTCCTGCTCGGCTGCGACTCGCCGCCCGACCTGACCGGCATCCACGCCGCGGTCAGTGCGCTCGCCGGTGATCTCGGCCTGGAAGCCGAGATCACCATGGGTTCGGCGGCCACCGGCGATCCGGCCGCCCGCGGCGGGCGGCTGCACGTCACGCTGCTGGGCAGCCCGCTGGCGCCCGCCGCCATCACCGCCATCGCCGGGCGGATCGCGGCCAGCGGGGCGAACATCGACCGGATCGGCAGGCTCGCGCAGCAGCCGGTGACCTGCATCGAGATGGACGTCTCCGGCGCGGACCCGGCGATGCTCCGCGAGGACCTGGCCCGTGCCGCGGTGGAGCAGGGGGTCGACGTGGCGGTCCAGCGCGGCGGGCTGCACCGGCGCGCGCTGCGGCTGATCGTGATGGACGTGGACTCCACCCTCATCCAGGACGAGGTGATCGACCTGCTGGCCGCCCGGGCCGGCTGCGCCGCCGAGGTGGCGAAGGTGACCGCGGCCGCCATGCGCGGCGAGCTCGACTTCGCCGCGTCGCTGCGCGAGCGGGTGTCGCTGCTCGCCGGGCTCGAGGCCGGGGTCCTGGACGACGTCAGGACCGAACTGCGGCTGACCGCGGGGGCGCGCACGCTGATCGGGACGCTGGGCGGTCTGGGCTACAAGTCGGGCATCGTCAGCGGCGGTTTCATCCAGGTGATCGGGCCGCTGGCCGCCGAGCTCGGCATCGACTACGTGGCGGCCAACGAGCTGGAGATCGCGGCCGGGAAGCTTACCGGGCGCCTGCTCGGCCAGGTGATCGACCGGGCCGGCAAGGCGGAGGCGCTACGCCGGTTCGCCGCCGACGCCGAGGTCCCGCTGTCCCAGACGGTCGCGGTCGGCGACGGCGCCAACGATCTCGACATGATCGCCGCCGCCGGGCTCGGCGTCGCGTTCAACGCCAAGCCCATGGTGCGCGACGCGGCCGACACCTCGGTGAGCGTCCCCTACCTGGACGCCATCTTGTACCTGCTCGGCATCTCCAGCGACGACGTGGCGGCCGGCTCCTAGCCCGGCCCGGGACGACAAGAACCCCGGGCTCCGCGCGGAGCCCGGGGTTCTTGGCCTGGCGAGTTACTCCGTTCGCTTGACGGCGGCCGCCCGGTCCTCGGCGTCGTCCGCCACGGTCGCCTTGGTGACGTCGGGCACCGCGCTGGCGCCCTCAACCGCGGGCGCGGCGGCGCCTTCCACCGCGGGCGAGATCGCGCCGGTCACTTCGGCGCTCGACGGCGCCACCTCGCCCATGTGATGGGCGCGCCGCTTGGAGATCACGATCGCCGCGACCACGATGGCCACCGCGCCGACCGCCACCCCGGTGCGCAGTCCGACGTTGCTGCTGTACTTCACCACGCTGGTCGCGACCAGCAGCGACACGAGGTTGATCACCTTGAGCAGCGGGTTGATCGCGGGGCCCGCGGTGTCCTTGAACGGGTCGCCGACGGTGTCGCCGATGACGGTCGCGGCGTGCGCTTCTGAGCCCTTGCCGCCGTGCTCGCCCTCCTCGACGAGCTTCTTGGCGTTGTCCCAGGCGCCGCCGGAGTTGGCCAGGAACACCGCCATCAGCACGCCGGTCGCGATCGCGCCGGCCAGGTAGGCGCCGAGCGTGGCGTACCCGAACGCGAAGCCGACGGCGATCGCGACCAGCACCGCGAGCAGGGCCGGGGTCACCAGCTCGCGCAGCGAGTCCTTGGTGACGATGTCGACCACCCGGCCGTAGTCGGGCTTCTCGGTGTAATCCATGATCCCCGGGTGGGTGCGGAACTGGTTCCGCACCTCCAGGACCACGCGCTGCGCCGCCCGGCCCACCGCGCTGATCAGCAGGCTGGCGAACAGGAACACCACGGAGGCGCCGATGATCACGCCGACCAGGACCCTCGGCCGGTCGACCGACAGGCTGAACGAGCCTGCCCCGCTGCCGAGCGCCTGCTCGATCGTGGTGCGGAAGGCGCCGAACAGCGCCGTCGCGGCGAGCACCGCGGTCGCGATCGCGATGCCCTTGGTGATCGCCTTGGTGGTGTTGCCGATCGCGTCCAGGTGGGTCAGCGCCTGCGCGCCCTCGCCTGTGACGTCGCCGGACATCTCCGCGATGCCCTGCGCGTTGTCGGTCACCGGGCCGAACGAGTCCATGGACACGATCACGCCGACGGTGGTCAGCAAGCCGCCGCCGGCCATCGCCACCGCGAATAGCGCGATGGTGGCGTTCCCGGTGGCGAGCAGGTAGGCGCCGAAGACGGCGGCGGCGATCAGCAGCGCGGCATACACGGCGGATTCCATCCCGTAGGCCACGCCGGACAGGATGACCGTGGCCGCGCCAGTCTCCGAGCTCTGCCCGATGTCCCGGACCGGCCGCCGGTTCACCTCGGTGAAGTACCCGGTCAGCAGCTGGATGGCGCTGGCCAGCACGATGCCGATCAGTACCGCTCCGAACGCGATCCAGCGGGGGTTGCCGTGGTAGGCCGCGATCGCCGGGTCAGTGATGCCCGCCAGGGCAGCGAAGTGGGCTGGCAGGAAGGTGAAGCAGGCGATCGCCACCCCGATGACCGAGATCAGCGCGGAGACGAAGAAGCCGCGGTTGATCGCGGTCATCCCGCTGCGGTCGCCCTTACGCGGCGCGACCACGAAGATCCCGATCACCGCAGTGATCACCCCGATCATCGGCACGATCAGCGGGAAGACCAGGCCCTTGTCGCCGAACGCTACCTTGCCCAGGATCAGCGAGGCCACCAGCATGACCGCGTAGGACTCAAACAGGTCCGCCGCCATGCCCGCGCAGTCGCCCACGTTGTCACCGACGTTGTCCGCGATCGTCGCGGCGTTCCGCGGGTCGTCCTCCGGGATGCCCTGCTCGACCTTGCCCACCAGGTCCGCGCCCACGTCGGCCGCCTTGGTGTAGATGCCGCCGCCGACACGCATGAACAACGCCAGCAGCGCCGCGCCGAAGCCAAAGCCTTCCAGCACTTGCGGTGCATTGCCCTTGTAGAGGAGCACCACGACCGCGGCGCCGAACAGGCCCAGGCCCACGGTGAACATCCCGGCCACGCCGCCGGTCCGGAACGCGATCCGCATCGCGCGCTGCTCACCGCCGTCCCGGGCGGCGGCCGCCACCCGGACGTTGCCGCGGACGCACAGCGACATCCCCGTGAACCCGGTGAGCGCCGAGAAACCGGCGCCGACCAGGAAGAAGATCGACCGGCCCAAGCGCACCCCGCCGGTATCGGCAGGCAGCAGCAAGAGCACGAAGAAGATGATGACCACGAACACGCCCAGGGTCTTGAACTGACGGCGCAGGTACGCGGCCGCGCCTTCCTGGATGGCGCGCGCGATGTCTTGCATCTTCTGGGTGCCTTGGCTGGCCGCGAGTACCTCCCGCACCAGCACGCCGGCCACGCCGAGCGCGAGCAGCGCCACGACCGCGACGATGACCACCCAGGTCAGGTTGGAGCCGCTCACGCTGGCGGTGTTCGCCGCTAGCGCGGAGACATGCCTGAACATTCGACCTCCTGGAATCCGAACGGGAGACGTTTGCCGATCGGGACTGAACAAGTGGCCGGGAGTCTACGCACGCGCGAGCCGAACCACTAACATCAGACTATTCCTAACAGTTTCGTTATATTTTTGTTATCATAGCGACATCGGGTCGTGATCCTAGAAGACACAGGTGATACCCGTCAGTCGCCTGTACTCACGGCAGCCTCGGCGCGTCGCGCGTGCCCGTTCGCGGGCATCTGTCCGGTGGCCCGGTCCGGTGGCCGGGCATCTGGCCGACGGCCCGGTCCGGTGGCCCGGTCCGGTGGCCGGGCTCAGGCGGTAGGAGCGGCTGACGGCCAGCTCATCCGGACGCTCACGCCGGAACTCGTCGACGAGACGCGCACGTCATCGGCTAGGCCGGAGATCACGGCCAGCCCGAAGCCGGCCGGGATCCCGGCGTCATCGGCGCCCTGGACCAGGGCCGCGGTGCTCGCAGGCCCGCCCTGGCTCACGCCATGGCCGTTGGTGCCGGCCGCCGGGGTGCTCGTGGGGGCATGGTCACTCACCACGACGACGAACCGCTCGCCCTGGTCTGTCATTTCGATCTTGACCGGCTCAGCCGGGCAGTGCCGCCGGTGCGCCTCGACCGCGCGCGAGCAAGCCTCGCCCACGGCCAGGCGCACCTCGTCAAGCAGCGCTTCGTCCACACCGCTACGCCGCGCTACCGCGGTGGCGACCAGCCGTGCCGTGCGAACGTGCGCGGGCAGCGGCGTGAACGTAACCTCTACTGTGGCCATCTCGTCAGGCCCGACTGGCGTTACTTCTCGGACTTCTTGGCCGCGATGGCGTCGTCCACCGTGTTGTGGATGCCGAAAACCTTCGTCAGCCCCGTGATCCTGAAGATCTTGAGTATGCGCTCCTGCGTACAGACGAGATCCAGGGAGCCGTCGTGCGCACGCACTCGCTTCAGGCCGCCGACCAGCACCCCGAGACCAGTGGAGTCGAGGAACTCCACCTTCTCCATATTGACGACGAGCTGGTAGTTGTTCTTATTGACCAGATCGATGAGCAGCTCACGGAGCCGCGGCGCCGTGTAGACATCGATCTCGCCTTCGACGTCGACGACTTCGATGCCGTCCTTGTTGTAGTGACCCAGCTTCAGATCCACAAATCCTCCAGCGCCATGCATGGCGTCATCTCAGCGTCCCGCCCGGCTCGCGGGCTGACCTACCAGAGCCTAGGGCGTGGTCCCCTGCGGCATTCAACCACGCTCCGGTGTCATGTCTATACGAAATCATGCCTCCGGGCATCCCCCAACGGCCGACACACGCAAAATCTCCGAGCATCGGCCGACGGGATGTCACACTGGAAAAGCTGTGTCGACCATCACCCCGGTTCCCCCGGCCGGGCCTGCGATGCTCGTGGCAGGAACCGGCGCCGGGCTTTCGGACCACGCCCCCGTCAGGGCCGAGAACCGCGCGCTGGGCATCTTGCTCGGTGACGCGCGGGCGGGCCGCCCGGTTCACGTCGAGCACATCCCGGCCCGGGCCGGCCGGGAAGTGCCCTGGCCGCAATGGGTTCCCGCCGAGGTCATCGGCGCCTTCGCGGACCGCGGCATCCGCGCTCCGTGGAGTCACCAGGTGCAGGCCGCGGACCACGCCCGGGCCGGCCGGAACGTGATCATCTCCACCGCCGCGGCTTCGGGCAAGTCGCTCGGCTACCTGCTGCCGGCGCTCACCTCGGTGCTGGCGGGCGACACTGTGCTGTATGTCACGCCCACCAAGGCGCTCGCGGCCGACCAGCTCGCGTCGGTCCGCTCGCTCGGCCTGCCCGGCGTGCAGGCCGCCACCTTCGACGGCGACTCGACCTACGCCGAGCGCGCCTGGGCGCGCAGCCACGCCAGGTACCTGCTGACCACCCCGGACATGCTGCACCGCGCCCTGCTGCCCGGGCACGCCAGATGGTCCGGATTCTTCAGCCGGCTCCGTTTGGTGATCATCGACGAGTGCCATGGCTACCGCGGTGTCTTCGGCTCGCACGTGGGACATGTGCTGCGGCGGCTGCGCCGGGTCGTGGCGCATCACGCCCCGCCGGACGGCCTGCCGCGCCCGGTCTTCGTCCTCGCCTCCGCCACGGTCGGGGCGCCGGGTGTGTGCGCCCGGCTGCTCACCGGGCTGGACGCCGAGGAAGTGACCGAGGACGGCTCGCCGCGCGGGCAGCTGGCCTTCGCCCTGTGGGAGCCGCCGCTGACCGACGCCCGCGGCGAGGCGGGCGCCCGGCTGCGCCGGACCGCCACCGCCCAGGCGGCGGACCTGCTGGCCAGGCTGGTCAGGGAGAACGTCCAGACGCTCGCCTTCATCAGGTCCCGGCGCGGCGCCGAGGCGGTCGCGCTGGCCGCGCGCCGCTCGCTGGACGCGGCGCCACTGGACGAGTCCGGGGCCACCGGGGCGAAGGTGGCCGCCTACCGCTCCGGGTACCTGCCCGAGGACCGGCGCCGCCTGGAGGCGGCGCTCTCCGACGGGCGCCTGGTCGGGCTGGCCACCACCACCGCGCTCGAACTGGGGGTCAACATCACCGGCCTGGACGCCGTGCTGATCGCCGGGTGGCCCGGGACCTGGGCCTCGCTGTGGCAGCAGGCCGGACGGGCGGGCCGCAGCGGCCGGGCCGCGGCGGCGGTGCTGATCGCCCGCGACGACCCGCTGGACACCTACCTGGTACGCCATCCGGAGATCTTGCTGCGGCACCCGGTGGAGGCCACGGTCCTGGACCCGGGCAACCCGTACGTGCTGGCCCCGCACCTGTGCGCGGCAGCCGCCGAACTGGCCCTGACCGAGCAGGACCTGGACATCTTCGGCCCCGCGGCCCGGACGGTCGTCGAGGACCTCACCCGGACGGGGCGGCTGCGCCGCCGGGCGGCGGGCTGGTACAGCATGCGCCGGGACGCGGCCGGCCTGCGCGGGGCCGGCCTGGCGCCGGTCCGGGTGGTGGAGGAGGCGACGGGCCGGCTGGTCGGCACGGTGGACGAGCCCTCGGCGCACCTGATCGTGCACGAAGGGGCCATCTACCTGCATCAGGGCGACAGCTACCTGGTGACGACCCTGGACGAGGACGACCGGGTGGCCCTGGTGGAACCGTGCGAGCCGGGCTACACCACGACCGCCAGGGACGTGACCGAGATCGAGGTCCGCGGCGAACTGCGGCGGGTGACGTGGGGCCAGGCCGAGGTCCGCTTCGGTGACGTCCGGGTGACCCGGCAGGTGGTCAGCTTCACCAGCCGTGACAGCACCGGCGCGGCGCTCGGCGAGACGCCGCTCGACCTGCCGCCCCGCCACCTTCAGACCCGGGCGGTGTGGTGGACGGTATCCGCCGCCCAGGCCGGCGCGCTCACCGCTGCCGGCGTCGACCTGGGCGGGGCGGCCCATGCGGCGGAGCATGCCTCGATCGGCCTGCTGCCGCTGTTCGCCACCTGTGACCGGTGGGACATCGGCGGGGTGTCCGCCGCCAGGCACCCGGCGACCGGGGCGCTGACGGTCTTCGTCTACGACGGCCACGACGGCGGCGCCGGATTCGCCGAACGCGGCTTTACCGCCGCCGCGGACTGGCTCCGCGCCACCAGGCAGGCCATCGCCGACTGCGACTGCGAAGCCGGCTGCCCCTCATGCGTGCAGTCACCGAAGTGCGGCAACGCCAATCACCCGCTGTCCAAGCGGGGAGCGGTGGCGCTGCTCGATACCCTCCTGGCCGGGTCCCCGGCGCATAAGGACACGTAGGCCTACCCGGACCCCGCCCGACCCCATCGGAACCCACTCGAGCACAAAAATGCCGAGCAGGTTACAGAAGTAACAGGAGTACCGAGGGCGAAACCTCAGCGGTCACAGAGGTCAGCTTCCGCCACAATGGCAAGAAAAAGGAGGCGGGCGCCGCCGGGGGGGAGAGCGACGCCCGCTCGCACGGTCCGGCCCTGGGGGGGGAGGCCGGCTCCGTCCTTATGGGTAAGCTTATCCGCAAAGTGCTCCCGTATGCGACCACCAGTGTCGTTTTCGCGACCACCGGTGGCGTATCCGCCACAGGCACCCGTTGCGGCGTCAGCCAATCGAATTACAACATATGCAGCAGGCTCTGAGAAGGGTCTATCGCCAGATTGGCTACCCTGCGGTAGGAGTTTTCACTTAGTAAGACTTCGCTGCGCCGACGCGGATCGAAGCTCCGACACGGCCCTCCGGGACCGGATGTATACCATCGACACTGTCCGCAAACACCGATGTATACCATCACACCCCTGCTGTCCAGCCCCGAAGCGGTCGGCGGGCCGCCGGAATGGCCGGGCGGCGAGCCACAAGCTAACGGCATGTGATCACGGGGACTGATCAAGATCACGAATTGGTTACACGGTGGGGCTTTTCATGCTGACGATTTCGTCGTAGAAAGGTGGTACGGGCGCAGCAGCGTCCGGGCACGGCAGCCAGGTACCCACGCGCGACCAGCCGCGGGAGGCGTGTCAGGCCAGGCCAGGTCGGTAGCGGCCAGCCTGGATGACAAAGAAGGTGCACGCTTGGTAGCCAGGCCTGACGTGGGTTTCGCGGCGGCGCCCCGGCCAGGGGCGCCGCCAGCATTCCGGCTCACCGCTGTCCGGCTCACCGCCTTTCGGTCCCGCGCGGTCCGGCTCACCGCCTTTCGGTCCCGCGCGGTCCGGCTTCTGAGGTGCCCTGGACTTCTGCGCACGCCATCATGACGCCATGAATCCGGCGAATCACCACACATCGGTGTATATGTCTCATGACTCCCGCGTGATCAATTGGGTCGGGTACCGGATCGGCCGTGCGCCCGGTATGCTCCGCCGCCCCGGGGTGCTGCCGCGATGACGATCAACGCTAGCCTTGGAGTTTGCCGAACATGAGCTAACCCCGAGTAGATATCGGACGCGGGCGCCCATTGCCGTGCGGGAGCGCGGATAAGTGCCCGCACACGATGGGAGAAGGACTCGATGGTCCGCAGCGAAACGCCGGAACCGGCCGGCGCTGATCAGTCACTTGGGGATCTCGTCGCCCTGGCCGCCAAGGACGTGTCCCAGCTGATCAGGTACGAGATCGACCTGGCCAAGACCGAGCTGAAGGGCGACGCGCAGCGGGTCGGCATAGCGGCCGTCGGGATCGGCCTGGCCGCCTTCGGCGGCTGCCTGGTGCTCGTCATGCTCTGCTTCGCCTTGGCGTACGGCCTGAACACGCTGGGCATCTGGCTCTGGGCCGCCTTCCTGATCGTCGCGGGCACGCTGGTGCTGCTGGCCGCGGTGGCGGTGGGGATCGCCGTGCTGCTGCTGCAGCGCCTGTCCGGCCTGCGCAAGACGCGCGAAACCGTGACCGAGGGGATCGGGATGCTGCGGTCCGAGGTCCAGAGCCCCGAGGTCCAGAGCCCCGAGGTCCAGAGCCCCGACGGCCAGCGCCCGGAGCTCACCGCGCGCGAGACCCGGTGAGGTGAGCGCGATGCCTGGCGGCGCCGACGCCGTGGTCCAGATCGGCGGCCCCTGGGCCCACCGGTCGGTCTCGGCTAACGGCACCCGTTTCCATGCCGCCGAGGCCGGCGACGGGCCGCTGGTGCTGCTGCTGCACGGCTTCCCCGAGTTCTGGTGGACCTGGCGCCACCAGCTGGCCACCCTGCCTGAGGCGGGCTTCCGCGCGGTCGCGGTGGACCTGCGCGGCTATGGCGGCAGCGACAAGCCGCCCCGCGGTTATGACCTGGTTACGGCCGCCGCCGACGCGGCCGGGCTGATCCGGGCGCTGGGTGAGGCGAACGCGATCGTCATCGGTCACGGCCTGGGCGGCCTGATCGCCTGGACGCTGGCCGCCTACTACCCCAAGGTGGTCCGGCGGCTGGCCGTGATCTCGATGGGCCACCCGCTGCGGATGCGCGCCTCGGTGTTCACCGACCCGCTCGGCCAGGGCCGCCGCAGCGGCTATGCGCTCGGGTTCCAGCTGCCCGTCCTGCCCGAGCGCCAGCTGCTGCGGGACGGTGCCGTCCGGGTGGGCCGGCTGCTCGAGAAGTGGTCCGCGCCTGGCTGGCCCGACCCGGAGACCGAGCGGATCTACGCCCGGGCCATGCGGATACCCTCGGTGGCGCACTCCGCGCTGGAATATCACCGCTGGCTCGCCCGCAGCGGCGTGCGGCCCGACGGCATGCGCTACGCCCGGCACATGCGGGCCGCGATCCAGGCCCCGGTCCTGCATCTGCACGGCGCCCTGGACAGCTGCGTGCTCCCGCAGACCGCGCGGGGCGCCGGCCGCTACGTCGACGGCCCGTACCGCTGGCGCGTGATCGACGGCGCCGGCCACTTCCCGCACGAGGAACGCCCGGAGACCCTGGACACCGAGCTGCTCGGCTGGCTGGCCGACCCGGAACCCGAGCGTTGACGCGGGACCGCGACCCGGCCGGCCGGCCGCGGAACGCGCGCCCCCGCGACGCCCTGGGGCGCCCGCTGGACCGCTCCGCGGCCGAAGCCGGCCAGGCCACGGTGCCCGACGATCTCCCGATCACCGGACCCGACGCGGCCAGGCTCGCCGACCAGCTGCTCCGCGAAGGCCGCCCGTTCCACGCGCACGAGGTCCTCGAGGCGGCCTGGAAGTCGGCCCCGCCGTCCGAGCGCGATCTCTGGCAGGGCCTGGCCCAGATCGCGGTCGGGCTGACCCACGCCCGCCGGGGCAACGCCCGTGGCGCGGTGGCCCTGCTCCGCCGGGGCGCCCAGCGCGTCCGCGCGTACCAGGATCAGCCCGGACCGGCGTCCGGGCCGGTACGAGACCAGCCGTACGGCATGGACATCCCGGCTGTCCTGGCGGCCGCAGACGACCTGGCGGCGCGGATCGAGCGGCACGGGCTCGGCGGCCTCCCGCCCGTCGGCCTGACCCCCCGGCTGCTGGCCTAGTCGCACTCCATGGTGGAGACGGCCGTGGTGGCCTGCGCGCCCGCGCGGGCGTCGGCGTTCACCTCGGCGGCGGTGAGCGCGAAGCCGGTGTCGGACACGCCGACCGCGGCGGCGAACACCACGCCGTCGACGGTGCCCTCGGGCGACAGCAGCGGACCGCCCGAGTTGCCCGACTCGACCACGGCCCTGATCTCGTAGATCTGGCGGGTCACGGTGCTGGTCTGGTAGATGTTCGGGCCCTGCGCGTTCTGGATGCCGCCGATCCTGGCCGGCGCGGTGTGCAGGGACTGGGCGTCCAGCGGGTAGCCCGCCACCACGGCATCGTCGCCGGGATTGGCCTGCCCGGCGAACTGCAGCGGGGCCAGGTTAAGGCCGGGCACGTACAGGACGGCCACGTCCACCTGCGGGTCGTAGAACACCACGGTGGCCGGCAGCCTCTCGCCGCCCGTGGTGGTGACCGTCTGCTGTTGCGTCACCCCGGCCACCACGTGCGCGTTGGTCAGGATGTGGTCCGCTGAGATGACGAAGCCGGAGCCCTCGATGGACCGCTGGCAGCTCGGCGCCACCCCTTGCACCCGGACCACCCGGTCTTCCGCCGCGCGGAAGCCCGGGCTGTTCAGCACGTTGGGGTCCGGGGCCGGGATGGCGATGATGCGTTCCGCGCCGATCCCGCTGAACACCTCGGCGTAAGTGCTGTTGCTGGCCAGCAGCCTGCGGAAGTCGGAGAACATGGTCCTCGCGGGCGTGGGCATGAACTTGTCCAGCGTCTGGAGCGCGAGTGAGTTGTTCACCTGCTGGTCGACCACGGGGAACGGGGATCCGTTCAGCACCGATCCGACCACCCAGGCGATCAGCAGCACCGAGATCATGCTGACGATGGACCCGCCCACGGAGTCCAGGACCGTCGCCGAGCGCCCGGTCACCGTGGACCGCATGGCCGCGCCGATGGAGGAGGCGATGAACTGCCCGAGCACGGCGAAGCTCACCAGCAGGACGACGGCGATGACGTCCTGCTGGGTCTGCCCGCCAACCAGCGCCCGGGAGATGCTCGGGCCGAACTCCGCGCCGAGCAGCGCGCCGCCCACGAAGCCGAAGAAGCTGAGCACGCCGACGATGAAACCCTGCCGGTAACCCGACACCGCGAACGCGGCCACAACCACGATCAAGATGAGGTCGAGCACATCACCGCGCACGACCACAACGGTATAGCGTCCTAGCCGATGTGTGGCCCGTCAGCGCCACTTAGCCAGCTCCAGTCAGCCAGCTCCAGTTAGCAAGCACCAGTCACAAGTCCATGACGGCGGTGGCATCCCACGGTTTCTCCCAGCCGGCCAGGGCGAGCAGGCGGTCGACCAGCGCGGCGGTGAACCCCCAGATGAGCATCCCCCGGACCCGGAACGCGGGGCTTATCCGCCCGTCGGGCAGGCGGACCATCAGGCGCGCGGCGGGATCGACCAGCTCGGCAACGCTGACCCGTTCGACCGCGGCCACCTCGCCCGCGTCGACCGGGGCGACCGCGGACGGCCGCCGCCACCAGGCCAGGACGGGAACGACGCGGAAGCCCGTCCGGGGGATGTACGCCTCGGGCAAGGTCCCCACCACGTCGACACCGCTCGGGTCGAGGCCAACTTCCTCGACCGCCTCCCGCAACGCGGCCCCGACCGGTCCGGAGTCCCCGGCGTCGATGGCCCCGCCGGGGAAGGCCGGCTGGCCGGCGTGCAGCCGGAGCCCCTCGCTGCGCTGGATGAGCAGGAGATCCGGGCCACCCGGGCCGTCAGCGAACAGGACGAGCACCGCCGACGCCCGGCCGCCGGTCGCGGGCGGCATGAGCCGCGGGGATATCTCCATCGTCTCGGCCGCGGCCGCCAGCTCGCGCAGCCACTCCGGCACCGTCTCAGCTGGCACCGTCTCAGCTGGCACCGTCTCAGCTGGCACGGGCTCGGCCGAGGTCACGAGAACGGGCCGGACTTGACGAGCTTCGCGGCCACCTCCGGATCGGTGGGACCTTCGCCGAAGGAGGGGCAGAGCGTGGCCAGCGCGCACGCGCCGCAGGCGGGCTTGCGGGAATGGCAGACCCGCCGGCCATGCCAGATCAGCCGGTGCGAGAGGATCGTCCATTCCTTGCGCGGGATGAGCGTGGCCACCTCGGCTTCGACCTTCTCCGGCTCCAGGCTCGTGGTCCAGCCAAAGCGCCTGGCCAGCCGGCCGAAATGCGTGTCCACGGTGATGCCGGGGATGCCGAAGGCGTTCCCGAGCACCACGTTCGCGGTCTTCCGGCCCACGCCGGGCAGGGTGACCAGATCGCGCAGCCGCGGCGGCACCTCGCCGCCGAACCTGTCGCAGAGCGCCTGCCCGAGTCCCATCAGGCTGTTCGCCTTGGCGTGGTAGAACCCGGTCGACTGGATGATCTTCTCGAGCTCCTCGCGGTCGGCGGCGGCGTAGTCCGCGGCGGTAGGGTACCGCGCGAACAGCGTGGGAGTCACCATGTTCACGCGCTTATCGGTGGTCTGCGCGGACAGGATCGTCGCGACGAGCAGCTCGAGCGGGTTCTTGAAGTCCAGTTCGCAGTGCGCGTCTGGATAGAGCAGGGCCAGTTCGCGGTTGATCCGGCGCGCGCGCCTGACCAGCGCGGTATGCGAAGGGGGCACGGCGGTCACCGTCCCAGCTTAGGGCCGTTCGCCCTACGACGAGGACGAGGACGCCAGGGCGGTGGGCGCCCCCGCGGCGGCAAGCGATTCGGAATCCGTCAGCCGGGCGATGTACGCCTGCGCCACGGCCGGCGTCGCGCAGCGCGACTTGCGCCATTTCGCAATTCCTTAATGCACGGAAAGGAATTGATAAAGCGCTCTGCGCCTCTAAAATTAGCTCCCATTAAGGAGCGGGCTCAGGTTTGGGTGTGCACGGCACAACTGGCCGCGTTGAAGGGGGCCGGGGCGAGCCGGGCGGCCAGCGGGCCGCCGAGTCGGTCCGCCGGGTCGACGTGACGGCCGAGTACCACGACCGCCACGTGGCGGGCCCCCGCCCGCTTGAGCGCAGCGGCGGCGGACTGGGCGCTGGCGCCCGATACCCAGGTGTCCTCGAGCAGCAGCACACTGGCTCCCGGCCCGGTCCGTTCGGCAGAAAACCGGTTCGCGTTCGGGTCACGGCCCTGCTCCCCCGGCCGGATGACCAGCCGGGTCACCGGCAGCCGCAGGTAGGGAGCGGACAGCGCGAGCAGCGGGTGCGGCCCCGGGCGGCCGCAGCCGGTCGGCACGACGGCCAGCCGGCCGGGCGCGGGCATGCCGGCCTGCCGCCACACGCAGCTGCCGTGGTCGTGCAGGAAGGCCAGCAGCAGGGCCCGTATCGACGTCTGCGCCGCAGCGCTCGGCGCCGGCCGGGACTTGTAGCGCCACAGGCTGGCCGCGAACGCGGTGCCCTTGACCGCATAGGAGATGGGCACCACGGCGTCGGCGAGCAGGTCCGGGCCCAGCAGGTCATGCCGTGCGCATTGATAGCAGCGGGCGAATCCGGGCCGCACCGGACCCCTGCACAGGGCGCACACGGCCGGGCGGGCCGGCGACGTGGCCGCCGCCAGCGGATACGGCTCGAGCGGATACGGCTCGAGCGGATACAACGAGATCCTCGGCGGCCGCAGCCACCGCCGCAGGATGTCCCATGCATCGGTGCGAGCGTCGCGGTCACGCACGTTCGGCGACGTTGATCCGGACATGTAGTGATGCTAAGGACTAGCACCGACAAAACACTCAAGTAATGCTAGGAATGGACATTAGACCGGCCCGCGATACGCCCTGTGATGCACCTCACATCCGTTACCCGGGCAAGAAGTGCAGTCGCAATTGGTGACGACACCGGTCCAATCTCCCCCATAGCCCCGCCTGTTACCTCGGGATGCGGCAGAATGAGCCCTGCCAGGAAAGGCGGCCGGGCATTAGCGCGGCATCTCCCGCTGCCTGATGCGACTCATGGCAAGGATTCTGTGTGACCAACAGGAGCGAGACCGCATTGCCTGCTGCGAGTCAGATCGCCGCGGACACCGGGGCCGTCGCGGCGGATTCCCGCCTCGACCGGATCATCTGGGCCGCCATGGACATGGTGCGCCGGCACTGGGTGTTCGGGCTGCTGCTGGCCGCCGGGCTGGTGCTGCGCGTCGTCGCCCAGCTCGGGTATGAGCCCGCGCTGCTGTTCATCGACTCGAAGAAGTACATCTTCGGGACTCAGTTCGGCACGACCGAGTGGGGATCTTTCGACCCGATCGGCTACACGCTGCTGGTGCTGCGCCCGGTGCTGATGGTCGCCGACCTGGCCCTCGTGGCCCTGCTCCAGCATGTGGCCGGGATCGCGATAGCAGCCGCGCTCTACGTGCTGATGGTGCGCCGCGGCGTCACCCGCTGGCTCGCCGCGCTAGCGGTGGCGCCCGTGCTGCTCGACGCCTATCAGCTGAACGCCGAACAGACGATCATGCCCGACGTGCTGTTCGAGGCGCTGCTTGTGGCCGGGATCGTCCTGCTGCTCTGGCAGCCCAGGCCCGGGCTCGCCTTCATCATCCTGGGCGGGCTCGCGTTCGGCGCGTCCGCGCCGGTCCGCCAGGTGGGCGAGGCGCTCATCGTGCCGGCCCTGATCTACGTGCTGGCCGCCGCGCAGGGCTGGCGGACCCGCTTGCTGCACGGCGCGGTACTGACGTTCTGCTTCGCGCTGCCGGTGGTGGGCTACATGAGCTACTCGGCGGTGATCCTGCACTACGGGTTCGAGCTGTCCAACATGGGCGACGCCTACCTGTACGGGCGGGCGGCCCACGCGGCCGACTGCGCCACGCTGAAGATCCCCGCCGACGAGCGGCCGCTGTGCCCGAGCCCGTCGGTCTCCGCCACCCTCGGCGTGGACGGCCTAGTCAACGCGAAAACCGCGCCCCGCGTGCTGTACCAGCCGGTCAACGTCCAGCTGGGCCTGCTGATCGACACCATGCCGCTGCAGCGCCAGCTCGCCTACAGCGTGCTGGCCCAGCAGCCGATGCGGGTGGCCGGCGACATCGCCAAGGACTCGGCGAAGATCTTCGCGCTGACCCGGAACACCGCCGAAGGCGACACCCCGGTCTCCCGCTGGCAGTTCCAGACCAGCTATCCGCTCTACCCGCCCGGCATCACCCACTACGGACCGAACAGCGCCAGCAACGTGTTCGCCGCGGCGGGCGGCGGCGGGAAAGCCCGGGTCAACGTGACGGCCGCCACCGTGCTGCGGGACTACCAGCTGCACGGCGGGTACACGCCGGGACCGGTGTTCCTGCTCGCCCTGCTGGCCGGCCTGGCCGGGATCTTCACCTTCCGCCGGCGCCGTGACGCGGGACTCGCCCTGGCCTGCCTGCTGATCACCGGGACCGCGGTCGCCGTGCTGCTCGGCGCGGACCTGTACGAGTTCTCCTGGCGCTACCAGCTGCCCGCCCTGGTCACGCTGCCCATCGCCGGCGCGTTCGGCGTGACCGCGCTAGCCCGGCACATCCGGGCGCGCCGGCGGACCGCGCCCCCCGGCGGCCCCGCACCCGCCGAGACCGTCGAGGAGCTGGCCACGGCCGGATCCGAGCAGGTGCCCTAGCCGATGCCCGCCCCGGCCGACGGCGCGGATATCCGCACGCTCGCCTCCGGCGTCGTCTACGAAGACAACTGGATGCGCCTGCGCCGGGACGAGATCCAGCGGCGCGACGGGTCCCGCGGCACGTACGCGTTCGTCGAGAAGCCCGACTTCGCGCTGGTCATCCCGGCCGAAAACGACGGCTTCCACCTGGTCGAGGAGTTCCGCTACCCGATCGGGCGGCGGACCTGGTCGTTCCCGCAGGGCGGGTTCCCGCACGGGACGTCGGGCCAGCCCGAGGAACTCGCCCGGCTGGAGCTCGCGCAGGAGACCGGGCTGCGCGCGCGGGTCCTGGTCAAGCTCGGCTACCTGCACAGCGCGCACGGCATCAGCAGCGAGGGCTGCCACTTCTTCCTGGCCACCGGGCTGGAGCCGGGCCCGCCGGAGCGGGAAGGCGAAGAGCAGGACATGCGCCAGGCCTTGGTGCCCAGGGCCAGGTTCGAGGAGATGATCAGCGAGGGCGCCATCACCGACGACTCCACCGTCGCGGCGTACGCGCTGCTGCTGCTCAGCGAGCGGGCCCCGGGGCACCGGCCCGCAGATCGTCCATGAGCAGCCCGAGCAGCCGGCTGGCTCGCGACCGCCAGCGCTCTTCGGATCGACCCGCCAGAGGAAGCCCAGGATGAGCAGGACGGTCTGTCGGCGCGCGGAAACGCCGGCTAGGGCGCATCGGCCGGAGAATAGTCGCCGGGCAGGACGCGGGGCAGGCCGAAGGCTTGCAAAGTGTGCGACTCGAACCGGGTGAGGCCGGCCACCTGGCCGCCGCGCGGGGTGATGACCAGGAGCCCGCTGCCGCGCCACAGCCCGTTGGTCTCGTCGCGGGTGTAGACGGCGAGGGCGGGCTGCCGGTTCGCGCGGGTCTGGACGAACCGGGCCTCCGGGACGAGCCGGAACGCCACCTCGGAGAGGAATTCGGCGGCGCGGCCGCGGCCCTCCCAGACCGCGGGAAGCGGCGGCATGGCAATCCGCACGTCCTCGGCGAGCAGGCTCACGACCTTGTCGACGTCGTGCGCGGTGAACGCCGCCGCGAGGCGGCGGACCAGTGTCGCCTCCGCGGCCGTGCTCGGCCGGGCCGGTGATGGCAGCGACTTGCCGCGCAGCGACATGCGGGCCCGGCTCAGCGTCATCGCGACGGCCTCCTCGGTCGAGTCGAGGGTGCCAGCCACCTCGCGCGCGCTGAAGCCGAGCACATCCCGGAGGATGAGCACGGCCCGCGCGCGCGGCGACAGCAGCTGAAGCGCGGTCACGAACGCGAGGGAGACCGCCTCGTTCTGCTCCACGCGCGCGTCCGGGCCCGGGGCATGGTCAGGCAGGGCGTCGAGCAGCGTGTCCGGGTAGGGCTGGAGCCAGGTGATTGTCTCTGAGCCGGTCGGCGCGGCTCGACCAGCTCCGTGAAGGCGTCCGCGTCGCCGCAGCGGGCCCGGTCAAGCAGCGCCTCGTCGGCCGTCATCCGTGCGTCCCCTTTCACCTGTTACCCCGCGTCGGCAGTCTGCAGGGAAAAATGGTTCGTGAGCGGCGTGAGGTAGAACGTCGGCCAGTTGGCGTCGATGTGGTCGTGCCAGTCCTCCGGTTCGCCGTGCTGCTCGATGGCCAGGCGCGTGCCGCCGGCCTCGGGCACGAGAGTAAAGCGGACGATCGAGTACGTCCCCGGCTCCCATACCGGGAAGCGCCAGGCCTGCACGATCCGCTCGCCGGGTACGAGCTCGATCTGCCGGCCGGTGACGTTGCCGTCGAAGGCGGAGAACTCCTCGCCCGCCGAACGGCCCGGCACGCCGGGCATCCCGGACAGGGCGGACAACGCTGCGGCGTCGGCGAGCACCGCGTACACCTGGGCCGGGCTGGCGGGGATCATCGTCTGCTGCTGGATGCTCATGGTGCTACTCCTCCTGATCGAATCGTTCGGCCTCGATTGGCCTCGACCAGGTAGACACCAGCCCGAAAAAGAACCTAACAGCCCTCCCCGGCAAGCGCGGCGACACGGCATGGATGTGGCAACGTACCCCTTCTTTTGGGCAGGCTGTCACAGCCATGCCCATCGACGCCGCCCGCGGGGGACGGGTTGGGGCGGTGGGTCATGGCGCGGGGGGGCTTCCGGGCTCGCCGGGGTCGGGGCGGTGGGTCATGGCGCGGGGGCGCTTCCGGGCTCGCCGGGGTCGGGGCGGGCCATGGACCGGCGCAGGTGGTTCAGGCAGCGAGTCCGCTGCGGGCCGACGCTGCCGATGGGGATCCTTAGCGTGGCGGAGATTTCGCCGTAGGAGTACGGCGGGTCGCTGCTCAGCATGGCCAGCAGCTGCTGGCAGCGGGCCGGAAGCTGGGCGAGGGCCGCGTGCAGCGCGGCGTCCCGCTCGGCGGTCAGGATCCGCGTGTCGATCGCATCGTCCACCGACGGCGTCAGGTCCGCGGCCAGCGAACCGGACCGCCGCGCGGCCGCCACCACGCGCCGGCATTCCCGCGCGGTGGTGGTGGCCAGCCAGCCGGGCAGTGCGGCCGGCTCGCGGAGCTTGCCGATCTGCTCTACCAGCAGCAGCCAGACCCGCTGCCCCACATCTTCGACGTCGGGTTGGCTCAGCCGGTACCGCGTGCAGATGGAGTACACCAGCGGCGCGTAGCGCTCGACGATCTGGTTCCACGCGTCCCGGTCGCTGGCGGCGGCGCGGGTGACCAGCCCGGTCACCGACGAGTCCGCCGCCAGCAGGGTCCGGCTTATCCTGGCTTCTACCTCGTCCGGGCTGATCCGCGAGGCGACCTGGCCGGCCAGGTCGAAGACGGCCCCGAACAGCTCCTCCAACGTCTCATTCGCACCGTCAGGTGCCTGAGCGCTCATCGAGCCTCCCCTCCAAGGCATCCGGCCAGTCTCTTGCGGGCCGCGCGCAGGTTCTGGCGGACCGCCGCCTCGGTCTTCCCGAGCAGATACGCGATCTCCTGCGCGGTGAACATGTCGACCAGGCAGGCCAGCACCTGCCGCTGGGCCTCCGGCAGCGACTTCAGCAGCAGCGTCACCCACTCCTGCTGCTCCCAGACCAGCAGGCCAGGATCCTCCTCGCCTTCGGGCGGGACATCTCCCCGCTCGATGAGCCGGGCCGAGATCCGCGGCAGGCCCCGCTGCCTGCTCTTGATCATGTTGTTGATGGCCGCCCGGCGGGCGTACGCTCGCGGGTTCGCAATGGCGTCCCAGCGCTGGAGCACCTCGATCATGGCGGCGGACACGGCGTCCTCCGCCTCATCCGGATCGCCGCCCGCGAAGATGACGTCCCGCACCAGCGGCTGGTAGGCGTCCCGGAAGAACTCGCAGAAGGCCGTCCTCGCCCTCACGGCATCCTCCCTCACGACCGGCCTGCCCGCCGCTGGGCCTGCCGTTAATCTTTAGATCCGGCTGGCGGGCCTGGCGTGAGCAGCGGCGCCAGCATGTCGCCGTGCCGGGCCACCCGGTCGAGGACCACGTCGGCGGTGAAGAACAGGTCCTGGGGGTGGCGGCAGGCCATCACCTCGTCCCAGCTGACCGGGGTCGAGACGGTGGGAAACTGGCGGGCCCGCAGCGAGTAGGGGGCGACGGTGGTCTTGGAGCCGTTGTTCTGGCTCCAGTCGATGAGCACCTTGCCGGTGCGCAGCGCCTTGGTCATCCGCGACACCGCGCGGCGGGGGTGATCGTGTTCGAGCCGTTCGGCGTACCTTCGAGCCAGGTCGCTGGCCTGCTCGGAGGTCAGGCCGGAAACCGGGGCGTAGAGCTGCAGCCCCTTGCCGCCCGAGGTCTTGGCCAGCGGCGCGAGGCCGTCCGCCTCGAGCAGCGGCCGCAGGTCCTGCGCCACCCGGCAGCAGTCCACGATGTTGGCGGGCGCCCCCGGGTCGAGGTCGAAGACCAGCAGGTCGGGCTCGCGGATGCGGGGCATCCGCCACATCGGGACGTGCAGTTCCAGGCCGGCCAGGTTGGCCGCCCAGATGAGCGCGGGCAAGTCGTCCACCACCAGGTAGGTCACGGTGGTGCCGCGCGCCCGCGAGCTTTCCGAGTTGACCCGGGCGGTGCGGATCCAGTCCGGCCGGTGCGCGGTGACGTGCTTCTGGAAGAAGGCCTCGCCGTCCACGCCCTCGGGATAGCGCTTGAGGGTGAGCGGCCGGCCCGCGATGTGCGGCAGCAGCACGGGCGCCACCCGCTGGTAGTAGTCGAGCACCTCGGCCTTGGTGAACCCGCTCTCCGGGTACAGGACCTTGCCGAGGTTGGTCAGCGTCAGCGTCCGCCCGTCCACCTGGACGGGCACCTTCGTATCAGGGCTCACGGACCACGTCCCCCGGGTCCTTATCGTCGCGCAGGCCCTTGTACACCGGCGCCCGCATCCGGCCGGCCCTGGTCCACCTGTCGAAGGTCACCTCGATCACCAGCCGTGGCTCTACCCACACCGCGGTGCGGGCATGCTCCGGCGGCACCGGGCCGCGATAAGGAGAGTCCGAACGACGCAGCGGCTCGAGCCGGTGCCCAAGCAAACGCAGCGTCTCCACGCTGAAGCCGGTCCCCACGTGACCGGCGTAGATCAGCCCGGAGGGGTCGTTCACCCCGATGAGCAGCGACCCGACCTGACCGGTCCGGTTGCCTTTCCCCGGCTTGTAGCCGGCCACCACGACCTCCTGGCGCCGCAGGTTCTTGATCTTGCGCCAGTGATCGGTCCGCTCCCCCGGCAGGTACTTGGAGTCCAGCCGCTTGGCCACCACGCCTTCCATGCCGTGCTCCTTCGAGACGGCCTGCACGGCCGGGAAATCCTCGCCGGGGAACGACGGCGGCGTCTGCCAGTACGGCCCGGCCAGGCCCAGCGAGTCGAGCAGCGCGCGGCGCTCGGCGTAGCCCTCCTCGAGCAGCGGCCTCCCGTCCATCTGGAGCACGTCGAACACCAGGTAGGTCACCGGGTTCTGCCCGGCCAGCATCGCCGCCTGGGACGCGGAGGTGACGTGCATGCGCGGCTGCAGCGCCTCGAATTCGGGCCAGCCCCCCTCGCCGAACACCACGATCTCCCCGTCGAGCAGCAGCTGCTTGTGGTCGGTGGCGTTGCCCAGGCCGGCCAGCTCGGGATAGGCCACGGTGATGTCGCGTTCGGTCCTGGACATCAGGCGGACCCGGCCGCGCTCGACGAAGGCCAGCGCCCGCACGCCGTCCCACTTCATCTCCAGCGCCCAGCGCCCGTCGTCGGGCGGCGGCGTCGCCCACGACGTCGCGAGCATCGGCCGGATCCCGGCGGGCAGCGGCTGGCGGTCCCGGTGGATCATCCACTGGTTGCCGCGGGTCTGGAACAGCGCGAACTCCCCGGTGACCCGGCGCCCGTGCAGCCGTACCTTGACCTCGTCCGGCGCCCACTTCAGCGTCTCGTAACGGCCGCGGTCCCAGATGGTGACCGCGCCCGCCCCGTACTGTCCCCGCGGGATCTCCCCTTCGAAGCCGCCGTACTCCAGCGGATGATCTTCGGTGTGCACGGCCAGGTGGTTGACGGCCGGGTCGGCCGGCACGCCCTTCGGCAGCGCCCAGGACACCAGCACCCCGTCCCGCTCGAGCCGGAAGTCCCAGTGCAGCCGCCGGGCGTGGTGCTCCTGGATCACGAACGAGCCGCCGTCCGGGTTCTCCCCTACTGAGGCTTGGGCGGCCCGACCCGGATCAGCGGGGACAGGCTCGGGCGTGCGGGCAGCGTCTCGCTTGTCCCGGTACGCCCGCAGCTTGTCCGCGTCCACGCCCGGTGTCTACCCGGGTTAGCCGGCACCGGAACGGGTAGCCCACTCGCGGCGTACTGGCTGGCCGTGAGGCGCCCGGCGCTCGCCCGGCAGGCGGCCCAGCAGACGGCAGAGCAGACAGCCCAGCAGACGGCAGAGCAGACAGCCCAGCAGACGGCAGAGCCGGTGGCCAAGCGGGCCGACGCGACGGCCGACCCGCTGGACGACGTACCGGTCAGGTAAGCGATCAGGCCGCGTACTTCTGCACCAAGGAGCCGAGGTTCGGCAGCGCGGCCGCGACATGCTTGGCCGCGCCGCCGCGGACGGCGCGGTACGCCTTCAAGATCGTGGGCCGCTCGGAGATCTCGGCCCGCGCATCGGTCACCGAGAGCAGAGACTCGGACACCTCATCGCTCCGCTTGACCAGGTAGTCACCGAACGCCGAGGCGCCGGAGCCGGCGAAATCCGCCCAGTACGGCTGGAGCTTGTCCGCCATGTCCGGGAGCAGGGATTCCACCATGGTCTGCAGGTAGCCCGACGCGAACGTGTTCGCGGTCTTGTACGCAAGCTTGACCGCGGTGCCGGAGACTCCGGACTTGCTGGAGACCTCCTCCTGGATCAGCTTCAGGCAGTCGGCGGTTACCTGCGGCTGGGTGTCGGGCGCGAGCAAGATTTCGTGAAGGGTGGCAGTCATGGCGCGTTAGTCTCCTTGTCACTTGGGCAATCCCGCATGCCTGTGGGAGCCCCCGTGCCAGGCCACAACGCCCGCTCCCCCCTGGGCCGAACCAAGTTAGCGCACTCGCGTGCCGTCCGTTACCGGAATTTGGCTACTGTGACTTCGTGACCGAAACCTGGCAGGTGGAACCCTCCGGGCCGCTGCGCGGCGACATCAGTGTCCGCGGGTCGAAGAACGCGGTGACCAAGCACATGGTCGCGGCGATGCTCGGCGACGGGCCGAGCTTGATCCGCAACGCCCCGGAGGTCGGCGACGTCGACATCACGGCGGCGATGCTCGAGGCCACCGGGTATGAGGTGGGCCGTTCGGGGTCTGACATCACGGTGGCGCCGGGGAGCGCGGTCCAGCCGCGGGTCCCCGAGGCGTTCACCGGGCTGAACCGGATCCCGATCCTGATGCTCGGGCCGCTGCTGCACCGGACCGGGGAGGCGTTCGTGCCGCTGGTCGGCGGCGACCCGATCGGGCGGCGGCCGGTCGACTTCCACGTCGCGGCGCTGGGCGCGCTCGGCGCCGAGGTCGAGGCCGGCCCGGCCGGCATCATCGCGCGGGCGTCCCGGCTGTACGGCGCGCGCATCGACCTGCCCTACCCCAGCGTCGGCGCGACCGAGACGGTCCTGCTCACCGCCGTGCTGGCCGAGGGCAAGACGGTGCTGCGCAACGCCGCCACCGAACCCGAGGTGGTGGAGCTCGCGCTGTTCCTGCAGCGGATGGGCGCGCACATCGAGCTCAGCCCGGACCGGCGGATCGTCATCGAGGGCGTGCCGCGGCTGCGCGGCGCGGCGCGGTGGCTGGCCGGCGACCGGCTGGAGGCGTTCTCCTACCTGGTGGCCGGGCTGATCACCAGGGGCGAGGTCCGGGTGCACGGCTGCCCGCAGGACCGGCTGGTCACGGCGATCACCACGCTGGCCCGGATGGGCGCCCAGATCGACATCACCGACGACTGGATCACCGCGTCGGCCCCCTCGGGGCTGCGCCACGCCGCGGTGCACACCGACACCCATCCCGGGTTCATGACCGACTGGCAGCAGCCGCTGATGGTGCTGTTCACCCAGGCCGACGGGATGTCGGTGCTGCACGAGACGGTGTTCGAGAACCGGCTCGTGTACGTGCCCGCGCTGCAGAAGATGGGCTGCGAGATCGAGACGTTCGCGGCCTGCCTGGGCGGCCCGGCGTGCCGTTTCCACGACACGAACGCGGTGCACTCGGCCGTGATCAGGGGCACCTCCAAGCTGTGCGGCGCCGACGTCGTGCTGCCCGACGTGCGCGCGGGATTCTCGGCCGTGCTGGCCGCGGCCGTGGCCGACCGGCCCTCGCTGCTGCGCGGGATCCACCACATCGAGCGCGGCTACCACCGGCCGTTCGAGCAGTTCGCCTCCCTCGGCCTGACCATCCGCCGCGGCTGAGCTCATGACGACGGCGTTCGTCCTCGGCGGCGGAGGCCTGCTCGGCGCGCACGAGGTTGGCATGCTCCGGGCGCTGGCCGAAGCGGGCATCAAGCCCGACCTCGTGGTGGGCACCTCGATCGGCGCCCTGAACGGCGTGCTCGTGGCGGCCGACCCGGCGGGCGCGGCGGACCGGCTCAGCCGGATGTGGCAGGGCGAAGAGCTGCGGCTGGCGTTCAGCGAGAAGCTGTGGGGCCGGGCGGTCCGGCTGGTCCGTTCGGGCACGCATCTACACTCGTTCGAGGGGCTGAGTCAGGTGCTGGCCAGGGCGCTCCCCGGTCCCGGCTTCGCCGACCTGGCCCTGCCGTTCCAGTGCGTGGCGGCCAGCATCGAGGGCGCCAGCGCCCGCTGGTTCTCGGCCGGCCCGGTGGTGCCCGCGGTCATGGCCTCGTGCGCCGTGCCCGGGCTGCTGCCGCCGGTCGAGATCGGCGGCGAGCATTACTTCGACGGCGGCCTGGTCGACTCGATCCCGGTCGGGCGGGCGGTCATGCTCGGCGCCAGCACGGTCTACGTGCTGCAGGTGGGGCGGATCGAAAGCCCGCTCTCGGTACCCACTCGCCCATGGGAGGTGGGTCTCGTGGCGTTCGAGATCGCCCGCCGGCACCGGTTCCACGAGGAGATGTCGTCACTGCCGCAGAACGTCCGGGTGCATGTGCTGCCGACCGGCGGAGACCGGCTCCCGCCGGGACTGAAGCAGTTCCGGTACCGGGACAAGGCCAGGGTCGGGCAGAGCATCGAGCGGGCGTACACGGCGTCCGCGAACTATCTCGCCACGCTGGGGCAGGTTTAGCGATCTGGGGGCGGGTAGCGGGGACGGCACGATCTGGCGGTGGAACATCGCCGACCCGGTCCATCCGGCCAGGCTCGGCCTGCCGCTGAGGGACCCGGCGGGCGGCGTCTACTCGGTGGCGTTCAGCCCGGACGGCACGATCCTGGCCGCCGGGGGCACCGACGGCATGACCGAGATGTGGAACCTGGACGTCGACGCGGCCGTCCGGAGGATCTGCGCCACGACGGGCAACGACCTCACCGCTCCGCAGTGGAGCCAGGACCTCCCGCACCTGCCGTACACGCCGCCCTGCGCCCACCCCGGTCACTACGGCCTGCTGACACCGTGATCATGGGTTATCCGGTACCACAGGCAACAACGGACACGACGAGCAGCATGACTACCGCACCCGCCGCAACTACAGGTACCAGGCGTCGGCGATGATATTCATCAGTCCCGTGGGTAGTTTTACGCAAGAAACCCATCCACCTGCACCACCTAACTCAAATCAATCGAGGCCGATTCTGCCCTCCTGCGTATCCGGAGGCTGGCGGCCCCCGGATCAAATACATCCAATAAGTGATGACGTAGAGTGGCGCTTACCCGCGCATGACCGGTGCGGATGGCCGCCAGAAGGCAGCCGCGTTACGCTGTTCTTTGATCTTTCTCCTGGGGAGGTGCCGTGCTGGCAGGGCCGGGAGACGAAAAGGCAGTTGCGGCCGGCCGCAGCCACCTGCGGGCGTCGCATGCCGACCGCGAGCAGACGATCGACACGCTCAAGGCCGCGTTCGTGCAGGGTCGGCTGACCAAGGACGAGCTCGAGGCGCGAATCGGCGAGACGTTCGGCTCACGCACGTACGCGGAACTGGCCACGGTCACCGCCGATATCCCCGCCGGGCCGGGCGGAACCCAGCCGCCACGCAAGCTGCCCAGGCGGCCAATGAAGAAGGCCGCCAGGTGGGGCGCATACGGGTTCGTCACGCCAGCCATTCTTGCCGTCGCTTTTACCGTCGCTTCCGTGGACGCTGGATTTGGGGCGGTGGGCTTCCTGGTCGCATTCGCCTATTTCCTGTTCTGGCTGTCTGTCGGGGCCGATATGCTCTGGGAATGGCACTGCGAGTCTGTGCCATCGACAAAAATGTGCGTCCGATGCGGGCACACCATCGCGTCTCACCACCCGCTGGCGTCCTGCGCAGCCCGGCCGGGTTCGCCGAAACTGTGGGATCGCTGCCTGTGTGCGGGCTATGTTCCGCCGGGGACATCACCAGAGACCGTCGAGGAACCCCTGCTACCGATTAGCTACCTATAGCGGCGGACCTGGGGCATCGAGGGCCTGCCGGAAGGCGATCCGGCCTGACGCGGAGGGGTCTTCGCCCAGCGGGTGGTGATGTTAGCTCTGGGGTGCGAACGGCGGGCCGGGCGGCTCGCCCCACCAGCTGCGCAGGAATTTTCCGGCGAGCTCGCAGGCTCCCGCGAGCGGGCCGTCGTGATGGCGCAGCGCCTCGGTCGTGAGTCCGGTGATGGTGGCGTCGACGGCCGTCAGGACCTCGCCGGGGGCTGCGCCGACCGCGGACCGGTAGCCGATCACCGCGCCCGCGTTGCACACGAAGTCGGGCAGCGCCACGATGCCCCGCCGACGCAGCACGTCGGCCCCCTCGGCGGTGTAGGGCACGTTCGCGGCGGGCGCGACGACCCGGACACCCGGCGGCAGCGATCCGGCGGTCCGGGCGTCGATCACCCCGGGCCGGGTCCCGGGCACCACGACATCAGCATCCACCGCCGTGAACAGCTCGCCCGGCGGACCGGCCGGCCGGCCATAGCGGACGACGCACGCATCACCGTGCACACGGCGCAGCGCGAGCAGCAACTCGACGTCCAGTCCCGCCGGGTCGATGACGCACCCGGCTACCGTGGAGACGGCGACCACCCGGCCGCCGCGGCGGGTGACCTCGCGCGCCACCCCGCCGCCCACCTTGCCGAACCCCTCGATGGCCACGGAGCGTTCGTCCCAGCCCCAGCCCGAGCCGGCCCGCAGCGCGGCCTCCGCCGCCGCCGCGACACCGTACCCGGTCAGCACGTCCTCGAACGGCACGCCGCCCACGACGGCACGCATGGCCGCGGGCGCGGCCCGGCGCTCGCGCAACGGCGCGAAGTCCTCCTCGGCCGTGCCCATGTCCGGACCGGTCAGGAACCGGCCCGCGTCGGCCAGCGGGCGGACCTCCGCGCAGAACCGGGCCATCAGGGCCTCCTTGCCCGCCCGGTCCGCCGGATCCCCGCGCACTCCCGCTTTGGCGCCGCCGACCCGATCACCGAGCACGGCGAACTTGTAGGTCATCGCCCGCGCCAGCAACGCCACCTCAGCCACGCCGACATCCGGCGCCAGCCGCGTCCCCCCGGCAGAGGTCGGCACGCCAGGCAGATCGAACACCACGAACCCGGGCACCGAGCGCAGCTCCAGGATCTCCGGACCGCTACTGCCGTGCCCGGCCAACGGTTCGCCGGTCACGCCAGCTCCGATGAGCCGATCACATCGGGCACCCGCGCCGGCCTCACGAGCTGAGGCTACATCCGTTGCGCTACGTGCGTAAATCCGGGCGCTCCGGCGCTCACACTGAACTCACACGTGATTTGCGCGGTGCCTGCGGGAACGCGGCTGATAATGGGACCTGTGGATGCTTTGGCCCAGGCCAGCGGTCAGGCGAAGCCTGCGGCGCTGGCCCGGGTGGGCCGGGATCACGCGGAGGCGTTCGCTGCCCTCGCCGCCTTCGCGGTGCTGTGCCTGCTGGTGCTGATCGTCCCGGCCAGGCTGGTGGAGCCGGACGACTACGCGTATCGCGCTTCGACCGTGGCGGTAACCCAGGGGCATTTCCTGACGTTGTCCACCGCCCAGGTTAACCGGCTGGCCGCTCAGCTGCCCGGCCCGGTGGCGGGCGTCCCGGGTGTCCTGCAATGGGTGCAGCTCCCCGACGGGCGGTGGATCAGCGAGAAGGATCCCGGTTACCCGTTCCTGGCCGCGCCCTTCCAGGCGCTCGGGATCATCCGGCTGGCGCCGCTGTTCTACGGGGCGCTGGGCTGCCTGGGCCTGTTCTTCGGGGCCCGCCGCTGGCTGGGCCGCTACGGCGGGGCGGCCGCCGTGGTGTTGTTCTGCTCCTCGGGTGCGGCGCTGCTGTTCGCCTGGCGCGATTACATGCCGACGTTCACTGATGCCTCGCTGATCGCCGCGGGCACCGGCGGCCTGCTGTGGGCCGTGCTGGCCGCCGAGGCCACCGCCAGGCGGCGCACCTGGACGGGGCTGGCCGGGTTTGCGGCCCTGGAGGCCGCCGTCTTCGTCCGCTACACCGACATCGTCGTGCTCGGCTGCGCCGTCGTCGCGGTGGTCGCGGCCTGGCGGCTGCGCGCGGTGCCGGCGGCTGCGCTGGGATGGTGGCTGGGCTTGGTCGCGGTGTTCGGCGCCGCCGTGGCCGTGTTCGACGACCTGGTGTACGGCGGGCCGCTCAGGTCCGGATACCAGCCGGGCGAGATCACCTTCAGCCTCGCCGCGGTGCTGCCCAACCTGCGGTACATGCCGGCCCACCTGATCCAGGCCATGCCCATGCTGGTGCTCGGGCTGACGGCGCTCGCGTGGATCGCCGCCCGGTGGGTGCGGCTGCGCGGAAACGACGATGAGCGAGCCGCGCACGCCCGCCGCGACCTGGCCGTGGCGCTGGTCCTGGCCGCGTCGTGGTTCAGCGTGTGGGGGCTGTATGCCGCCTATACGTGGACGGCCAATCCGTTCGGCTCGACCTTGCAGTTCGCCCGGTTCTACGTTCCCGCCATCGGCGCCATCTCGCTGCTCGGCAGCTGGCTGGTCACTCGGCTGCCACGCCGGGCATGGCTGGCGGCGGTGACATCCGCCGCCGTCGCGGTGGCGATGTTCGGGCTCGGCGCCTGGTCCTTCGCCGTCATACACCAGTTTTCGCTCGGGGGCATCAGCACCGGACCGCCGCCCGCGGTGCAGCCGGCGGTGCAGGGCAGGCAGCCGCCCGCGGTGCAGCCGGCGGTGCAGGGCAGGCAGCCGCCCGCGGTGCAGCCGGCGGTGCAGGGCAGGCAGCCGGGCGCCTAGCGCGAACGTCCGCGCTGAAGATGACCTTGGTCTCTGTCAGCCGCTGGATGGACCGGTGGCGTGAACACGCTGGAGTTCCGGCTCCGCGGCCACCCGGCGGGCCAGCCCGTCGACGAAGATGTCGATGAGCAGCTCGAAGCGCTCGTCAGCGTCGGAGAACGCGAACTCATCGGCCAGGCTGGTCATGTGCGGGAACATGTCGGCCGGGAGTGAGGCGATGTAGTCGCGGGCCATGTTCGCGGCTTCCTGGTGGCTGGCCGGGTCGGTGCGCGGAGCGCTTCCGTCGGTCCCGTCTTCCACCCCGGTCTCGTCCACGGTGAAGCCGTTCACCGTGGCGATGAGCAGTAGGTAACCCTGCACGGCCAGCCGCGGCGACAACCCGCCGGCCCGCAAGATCGCCAGCACCCGTTCGGAGTAACGCAGCGCGTTCGGTCCCATCGGGATGCGGCCGATCGTGATGCGCACGAGGTACGGGTGCCGCAGGCTGGCGCGGCGCTGGGCCCGGGCGACGTCCTTCAGCTGCTCCCGCCACCGCGGGGGATCCGGGTCAGGCACCTGCCCCTACCCGCTGCTCGAGGGCCGTCAGCTCGGCTGGCCTGCCTGGGTGTGGCCGCTGATCGGGGCCGGCCTGGCCGGCCTGTGCGCGCTGGGCCTGCTCGAGGCCAGGCGGTCCGGGCGGCAGGTCAACGGGGTTGCGCCGCTGCTGCAGGCCGGGCTGTTCCGTATCCCCGCGTTCGCGGCCGGGCTGGGCGTCCAGGTCGCGTTCGCGGTCGGCCTGCAGGGATTTTTCCTCGCCTTTACGTTATGGCTCCAGATCGGCGAGCACTTCTCGCCGTTGAAGGCCGGCCTGACCGCGGTCGCATTCAGCGTCGGCAGCTTCGCCGCCGCGCCCGCCGCGGTGCCGCTGGCCCAGCGCTATGGCCGGCGTGTCCTGGCCAGCGGCGCGCTGCTGATGGCGGCCGGCATCCTGGGCGAGGCGGTGGCCGCCCGGCACGTCGGCGTGAACGGCAGCCCGTGGCCGGTCGTCCCCGGCCTGGTGGTGGCCGGCGCAGGCCTGGCCCTGCTGGTCATACCGCTGGTCAACGTGGTGCTCGCGGCGGTCCCGGTCGAGGTGGCCGGGGGCGCGTCCGGGCTGTTCAGCACCGCGCAGCAGCTGGGCGGCGCGCTCGGCGTGGCCCTGTTCGGCACCGTCTTGTTCGGCTATCTCAGTGGCCACACATTCCAGGCGGCGCTGGTCCACACCGCGCCGTACGCGATGGGCGCGTTCGCGCTCTGCGCGGTCCTGTCGCTGCTGCTGCCGCATACGGCCGTGTCGGAACAGACGCTGACCGAGTCCTGAGATCCCGGACGTATCCAGGAGAGCGCGGGTGCTTCGGCTGGCGATCTCGTTATCCTGACGTTGATGCTTTCCGAGAGTCCGCGGCACGAGCCAGGACCGGAATGGCGTGGCCGCGATTACGTGCTGACGGCTGTGGTCATTATCGCCGCGGCGGGATTCTGCGCGCTGGTCCAGGGACCGGTGTGGAACACCGATCCCGCTCTCGCCGGGGCCAACCTGACCGTCTCGGTTCTCTTCGTCTTCACCGGGTGGATGCTGCGCAGGGAACCGGGGCAACGCGGTGTGGCGTGGGCGCTCATGATCGCCGGATTGCTCCGCTCACTGGATTTCGTCGACGCCTGGAGCGGAGCCCCGTGGGCTGTCTACGATCTGCTTTTCGGTGCCGCGGACCGTGTTCTGGGTGCCTACGCCCTGCTGCGTTACCCGAATCCCTCGCTGCTGCGGCACCAGCGGGTCTATCTCGTTCTCCTCGCTGGCTGGATGCTGGTGGGCCGGATGCTGATCATGGTGACCGCCCTCCCGCAATGGGATGGTGTCCCCGCGTCGTCCTGGTGGCCCAGCCTGATCCCGGACATGCAGCTCAACGACGTCATCAATTATGTCGTCAACGCGGGCCAGGGGCTCTTCGCCGTGGCGCTCATCGTGCTTCTAGTGATGCGGCTCCTGCGGACCACGGGCCTGGACCGGATTGTGATCACGCCGATCATGGTGGCGGGCTTGGCCGCCGTTATCGCGGCTGCGGCGTCGGCCGTCACGCAGATGCTTTCCGCCCTTAACGGCACTCCGAACGGCGTCTATACCGTCGAAAGCGCGGTGGACCTGACGATACCGCTGGCTTTCCTGGTCGCGGCCATGCAGCGCACCCTCCTGCTCAGGAACATAACCGCGCTGACGGCTCAGATCTCCGGCGGGGCCGACATCGGCGCGGTCCGCTACGCGCTGCGAAGCACCCTTCATGACCCGACCCTGGAAGTCCTCGAGACCGAACATGGTGGGCCCGTGCTGGAGGAGCAGCCATCCGACCGTCTGGTCGAGTTCATCCGCACCGAAGAGGGCTCCCCCATCGCGGTCGTCATCGCCGATCCCGCCCTGGCGAGGTACCGGGGGCTGTTCGACGCCGCCGTCCAGACAAGCGGCCTGGCGCTGAAAAACGCCCAGCTCCAGGCGCAGGCCGCGCGTGAGAAGCTGGAACAGGTCCGCGCCTCCCGGACGCGTATCGTCGAGGCCGGGCTAGCGGAACGACGGCGTATCGAACGCGACCTGCATGATGGCGTGCAGCAGCACCTGCTAGGCCTGGCCGCCCAGCTGACGGTGGCGATGACGGACACGGCCGACGCGGCGGCCTACGGGGCCCTGGCCCAGGTGCGGGACGGGCTCAGGGAGGTGCTGGCGGAGCTGCGGGACCTCGCGCACGGAATCCACCCGGCCGTGCTGTCGCAAACAGGCCTGGCCGCGGCGCTGGAGGACGTGGCCGAGAGGCTCCCGCTGCCGGTCCGGGTGACCGTTCCGGCCACGCGGGTCGCCACCGCCGTGGAGGCAACCGCCTACTTCGTCGCCTGCGAAGCGCTCGCCAATGTCGTCAAGCACGCCCGGGCGGGCAGCGCGACGGTTACGGTGAGCGTGGATGAGTCACGGCTGGACCTCCAGATCGCCGACGACGGCGTGGGCGGTGTCACATCGAGAGGTCACGGGCTCTCTAACATCGTGGACCGCGTCAACGCCCTCGACGGAGAGGTCACTATCGTCAGCCCGCCCGGCCAGGGAACATGCCTCGAGGTGAGAATCCCATGCGGTTAGCGATCGCCGATGACTCCGGGTTGTTCCGCAGCAGCCTGACGTTGCTCCTGAAGGCATCCGGCGCCGAAGTCACTGCTAGCAGGGCATCTGGCGTTGAGCTACTGGCGGCCATCCGGACCAACCCGCCCGACGCCGTCATCCTCGACATCCGCATGCCGCCGAGCTTTACCGACGAGGGCGTCAGCACGGCGGCTGAGCTACGCCGCCTTAATCCGCGCGTCGGCATCCTGGTGCTGTCCACCTACGCCGAGACCAGCTACGCCAGCCAGCTGCTTGAGACCGTGCCCACCGGCGTCGGCTACCTGCTGAAAGACAACGTCACCGACGCGGGCACCCTGATGGACAGCCTGGCCCGGGTGGCTGACGGGGAAACGGTGATCGACCCGACCATCGTCCGGCGCCTGCTGCGGCGGAACCGGAAGCCGAGCAAGATCGACGCGCTCAACGAGCGCGAGCGCACGGTCCTTCGCCACATGGCCGAGGGCCGGTCCAACCTCGGGATAGCCAAGGAGCTCTTCCTGAGCGCCCGGACGGTCGAAGCGCACGTGACCAGCATTTTCCTCAAACTGGGGCTCGATCAGGCCGATACCGATAACAACCGCGTCAGGGCCGTGCTCGCCTTTCTCCGCTCCGCAGACGCCGGGACCTGAGAAGTGGAGGGCCGGAGGGGAGTCTGCTCCCCCCCGGTGCAGACTCCCCTCCGGCCCTGGCTATTTCAGGATGATCGCGTCCTTGGACCCGAACGCCGCGGCCAGATCCGCATCGAGCTGACGCGCGGTGAAGGCCGCGACGACCTCACCACGGCCCGGCTGATCCTCCGGCCGCTCGCTAGATTCCAGCAGGCTCACGCGCACGTGGATCACGTCGCCGCGGCTCTCGCGGGAGACGGCCGCTGCCGTCGCCCACGGCATGGTCTTCCGCGCCTGGAGAATGGTCATCACCACGTCGGCGATGCCCAGGGTCTCCACCGACTGCCCGGATGCCATGCCAGCAAGGATGCCGGGCTGGCCGCTCCCGGTGATCGTGGGAAGCACCGGCAATGACGCGGGATTCCCCTCTTGACATGGACCGGGCATGGTCGGGGAGGCTCGAGAACAGCCACTCGCAGGAAAGGGCCCGACAGGCTTGCTCGGCCGGGCAAACGTGATCTACTACAGCACGAGACGCCGTTAACCACAGAGTCGTCCTGCTACGCATCCACTGCATGTAATGGCGGTCGATAGGGTCATCGAGAGTAACATCAGATGATATGCTTCGGTGGCGGCCAGCCAGTTGATCATCCAGCCGGTCTTAGCGGCTCGCGGCTAAGCGCGTATGGGCGACGGGCTATGGCGGGCCGTAAGGGCGGCGTAGGCAGGCCCCCAAGGGAGAGAGATGACGGACGCTAATCGTGAGAGATATGAATGTGCCTTAATGAGAAGGGCGTAGCACTGTTCTGGTCCGGCTAAGTAGCGGGCCTGGCGCTAAACTGCGCGAAGAGGGGGGATACCTATGGGTAGATCCGTGAAAGATTACGCACTCCTAGGTATAGTAGTTGCCATTGTAGGGATTGTTATCGGCTCATACTTCTCATTTGCTTCCGGGCAGCATATCTGGCCGTATAGCGACTCCTCCGGATCCGCAGCCAACTCCGCCGGCTTGGCCGCCAACGAAGTCCCAGCCGCCTACCAGGCCACCTGGACCGGCCGTATTGGCCTTCCTGCCTTCTCGGTTCAGCTTAGCCTGACGCTAGGATCCGGCGAGGTAAATGAGGCGGTCGGTCAAATTTCAACCTCTCACGGCTGCGTAACGGCAGTCATACTGAAGGAAGGTGGCGGCCCGGTCACCCTGAGCCTGGACGCCTCCAACTCACCGTTGGTATGTCACGTGTTGTTCGAGGTTTTTGACCATGTCACCGTAGCCCTGGTCAGCAGTGATTCACTGAAATTTAGCGTTGACGTGGATGGCCGAAGTGTATCTTGCTACCTACACCGATAATCCGGTCCTTTCGGGTAAGGTGGGTCCAGGCCGCGAGTGCCCGCGGCCAACGTGGCCGACGGTTCGATCGCCACGGCACCCGATCGCAGCCCCAGTCGGTCCGTCACCCAGGCGTCGCCGAAACGCCAAGCCGACATCTGGAAGTGAATCAGCGGGTCAGGCTTGTCTGAAGAGTCCTAGTTCCGAACGCCAGCGAGCTGCGGTCTCGGGATCAAGGTCCGCCTCTTCGAGTTGCTCATCGATGGCCTGGCGAAGCTCCTCCTGCCCGCTCCATTGGGCGGCGAGAAGCTCCTGCAAGCTCGTCAGGCTCTCCGGGTCCCCTAGTTGCAGCAGATAGGTGGCGACCTCGATCGCGCCCGCGACGCTAGGGGCGCGTTGCGGATCATAGGCCAGCCGATCGATCCGGGTCCGCAGCCAGCGGCTCCGGATATTTCTGCGTCCCCCTAGCTCGGGGAGGCTTTCGCGGCTATAGGGGGCGGTACCTGTAGCTTCGTCCCCGGGCTCGGTTCTGCGGCGCGGGGAGGTATCGGGGTGTACATCGGTATAACTATCCGAGTCATCGTCGCGGTAAGGAACCGGTTCGCCGTCTGACACATCAGCTCGGCCACTGTCGGAAAGAGCACTGATCATGACGGCCATTTGAATGGCCGGATCGTCGGTGGCCTCGAAGAGTGCGTCCAGGAATTCCGCCGGCGGCGGATCCGCCCGCTCGCAGCGCCATTGCAGATACCAAGGCCAGGCGCAAGCTGGCAGCGAATCAACATCGTCCGGTTCGAGCGCAAGCTCGGCAAATGAAGCGGCGAATGCCGGGTCCTCCGCCAACAGCTGATTGAACCGCAGCGAATACTCCTCGTTGACTTCAGTACCGTACAATGGATTCGTCATACGATCCAGGAAACTTTCGGCAATCGCTAGGAGCGCTTTCATGAGCCTATCCTTACGATCCGACCCGCATAGTACGCCTGCCTGAACTCGTTGGCGAGATCGGCGGGCCGGGTACTGGCGAGGTTGAGGAGCCCGGCGCGGTGGATGCCCCCCATACGGTCCTCAAATTCCTCCTCAACCACCACCGTCAGGCGGGCGTCCATGAACCTGTCGCTGAAACCCGTAGCAATGCCATGCGCCGGCGGTTGCCTCCAGTCGGTCACGGCCATCCACACGTCTGATACCGTCTTGGTGTACCGAGGGTTGGATTGGTCCGGACGGAAGAGCACGCAGTCGATGCCGTACCTAAGGCGGAACTTATCGCGGAGCATCTGGCTGATGTACGCGGACTGGGCCGTGAGCACGAATCGTCGGTACAGTGGCTGCGCTTGCAACCAGCTCATATAAAGCTTCTGGTTCGCCACGATGGTCGCGTCGAAAGTACGCCGCCAGTTATCAGGATTGAACCCGGCAATCACTCCCACCCTCCCGAAAATCGCGGTGGACAACGGGAATGCGAGCGGAGTGACGTAGGTAGCCCGGCCCCAGGTAAATCCAGGCGTCTCGGAGATCTTGAGCTTTTGTCCGGGCTGATGATAGGAAGTCGAAAACTTGGCGGGAATATACTTGATTACCAAAGCCGGGGCCAGGCCGCCAACGCCGATATCAAGAATCTGCTGCGGGAAAGCTCCCACTGCCGCGCGGATCTTGTCGTCGAGGTCGTGACTGACCGGGCCGCTCATGCCGGGGTCCCGAAGTTATTCATGGAACGCTCCACGATGCTCCACACGGTTCCTTGGTCCATGCTCGCCGTCAGCGGTACAAATAGTGGCGTCGGACGAAGAGGCTCCCCCGAGGGCGAGGCAAGGTGCCGGTTGAGGCACCAGGCCGGCCGTGCCGTCCTCACGGGCCAGCTTGCGTCGGTGTTGACGTTAACAATCGATCCGGCCGCGATGGCCAGGTTCTGCACCCCGTTGAGAGTCTCCTGCTCGAAGACGAGCCCAGTCTCGATGAGCACCTCGGTATCCGCCTCCGCGGCTAGTAGTTCGGCCAGGATGCCGTAGCGCGCCCCGGTCACCGCCTTCATGGAAGTGAGCTGGGCCGTCAGGGACCGGGACTCCTGCCTGGTCCGGCCGGGCCGATCGATGCCTCGGGTGGGATCGTCCGAGCTGGTGCCCCAGGCCCGGACAGTGATCCGTCCGGCTCTGCAGTGTCCCGCGAGAGCGGCGGCACCCGTGACGCGACGCATTCCGAGCGCCGCGGGGTTGCGCAGCACCACCTGGGACCGAGCCGACGGTGTTATTCCGGACGTCGCCAGGATCGCGATCGCGCCGCCAACCCGCTCGTCGGCGAGCTCACCGAACCAGGCCCGCATCCTGGTCATGATCTGCTCGACCGGTGCGGTGATGAGCGTCGGCCGTTCGGAATCCAGCGAGGCGCGGTACTCGGCTGCGGTCTCGACCCACCTAGGTCGCCGAGCGCCCGGCCCGCCCGGCCGCGCCGTCATGGACCTGCCCGGTTCGTCGCTCGCCGGCCTGAAGACCCTCAGGTCGACTAGTTCGTAACGGGACGGATTGGCCCAAAATCGCGGGTCTAGCTGGTGGGCTATCGAGCTGTGGACAGCCAGCTGGCCGCGCCATTCGGTGAGGAGCCAGCGCTGATCCGGAGGCGGTACGGTCGGCAGCAGCGCCGCGCTGCGTACTTGCCCGGCCGCGAGCGCCGTCGCGAGCGGGGCTTCGATCTTGTGGAAACCTGCCCACGAGATCCACAGATCGGGGCGCTCCTCGCCGCGGACCAGGCGTAGCCGGTCGGCAAGCTCCAGGGTCTCCGCGAGGTCAGCCGGAGGCGGGTCGTCGAACGCGTACACGATCACGTAGTGCGCCATGACCGCCTCGCGGCTCGTGCGCGTACCTGCCGGCGCGGCACGCGTTTCCGCATCCGGTGCCAGAGGACAAACGTGGCCAGCGCGGCATAGCTGGTAGCCAGGACCGCGAGCGCGACCAGGTCGATCGTCCATTGCCCGGACGTGTGCTGCCATAGAGCATCGGGCGGCTTGTGCGGTGGCAGGCTGATCCGGTCCAGGTCCACCGAGGAAGCGGCGGCGGCCAGGCCCCAGCGGTCTGGGAGCAGGACGGCCAACGCGTTCAAGCCGGGGGATAGCTGGGCCGTCACGCCGTTCAGCGCGATCTGCGTGATCGAGGTAAGGGTGACAAGCGCGACGGCCTGCTCTAGCTTCCTCGCGACCGAGGAGATGAGCAGGCCGAGGGACATCGCGGTGACGGTGAGCGCGGCTAGGTCGACGAACAGCTCGGCGAACGGCGGAAAGACATTGGAGTAGGCCGGGCCGGGACGCCGTGCTACGAAGGCAGCCGTCATCAGCGCGGCCTCAATCACGGCTACGGCCGCGAAGACCAGCCATTTAGAAAGGATCACCGCGGGCAGGATCACGCCGGTCCGGTGCTCCCGGCGAATGATCGGGAAGTCGGAAACCAGGTCCCCGTAGGTGAGAGCCTGTCCGCTCAGCATTGCTAGCGTGGTGAGGACGCTGAGCGCGATATTGCCCGCCGGGCCAGGTCTCGCGCCGAGGCCGGAACCCGGAGTG
>Ga0208565_1000178_pt1 | contig 53029 bp, 49 predicted proteins | sample Sb_taG_7_FD_187706 | JGI IMG/M metagenome (GOLD analysis project Ga0208565, IMG submission 187706) | Peat soil microbial communities from Weissenstadt, Germany - Sb_50d_2_FS metaG (SPAdes) (version 2) | ecosystem: Environmental > Terrestrial > Soil > Wetlands > Peat | place: Germany... | reverse complement strand
AACCAGGGCGGCTGATCGCCGCAGCTATGTGAGCTGTGGCGAGTGTTTGCTGGTAGGCGCAGCACAGTCCATGGGTGAGAGCGGTGACAACTCTTCGGCGTCCGTCTCCACCGCCACGGCATCGACGCCCATGCCGCCCGCCTCGCCCTGGCCACAGAGCTGCCCGCCTCGGTGCTGGCCGACCTTACCGGCATCAGCATCAGCACCGCCGAGCGCTGGTCCCAGTGGGCGAAGCGAGACTGGGCCGCCTACGTCGGCCAGCGCGCGACCGATAACCATGAAGACATCGACAGCGGAAACCCGCTAAACAAACCCGCCAAATAAGCTAAACAGCACTAGGATTAGGTCGTTTAGTGGGTTGGTTGGGGAGGTTCCTTGCGCAGCTTCGCTGACCTTGACGCGCTGATCGGGCTGGTGCCAGCCCAGCTCGTCACCCGGCTCAGCGCGATCGACTTCGGCCGGGGCTCGGAAGCGCTTTACCGTGATCAGATGCCGGGGTTGCTCACTGAGCTCGCCGACCGGGCGCGCGTCCAGAGCATCACCGCCTCGTCCGCGATCGAGGGTGTCATTGTCGCAGATGCCGACCGTGCTCAGCGGATCATCAACAGGCGGACGACGACGCTCCGCAACCGCAGCGAACAGGAGCTGGCAGGCTACCGTGACGCCCAGGATTACCTGTTCCAGCAGGACTGGCGCCCGCTGAACGCCGGCCTGATCTTGCACCTGCACCGGTTGCTGTTCGCTCACACGGCGATGCCCGGCGGGGCGTTCAAGACGGAGGACAACCTGGTCGTGGACCGCTCGCCAGACGGCTCGACGACCGTTCGCTTCAAGCCGGTGTCTGCCGCGAGCACCCCGTTCGCTATCGATGACCTCATAGGGCGCTACAAGCACGCGGTTGCGGCGGGCGAGAACCATCCGGTGCTCCTGTCCGGGCTGTTCGTCCTCGATCTTCTCGTCGTCCACCCCTTCGAGGACGGCAACGGACGAGTGGCTCGCCTGCTCACCAACGCCATGCTCAGCGAGCATGGCTACACGGTCGGCCGCTACGTGAGCCTTGAGCAGGCGATCGCCGAATCGGCTGACGCCTACTACCAGGCGCTCTTGGATTCCACCCACGGCTGGCACGGGGGCACCGCCGACCCATGGCCTTGGCTCGGCTACTTCACCAGGGTGATCGCCGGTGCCTACGCCGTCTTCGCCGATCGCGCGGCCGCGGCCCAGACCCCCGGGACCAAGCAGCAGCGCGTCCGCGAGCACATCCTGCGCCGCGCACCAGTCACGTTCCGCCTCGCCGAAATCAGGACGGCAGTGCCCGGTGTCAGTGACCAGACCATCCGGCTCGTCCTGGAACAGCTAAGGAACGAAGGCAAGGTCCGAGCTGACGGAACCGGCCGCTCCGCGACGTGGACACGGATGGCGAATACCGCACCCTCCGAATAACTGCTCTGCGCCAGCACGGCACGCCGGATCGCGAGGGGTGACCTGGCACCTCACCTAGTCACCCCTCGCGCACCGGTGCGTCGGTCTTCTGGCCGGCGCTCATGACCGCGGCGGTAAACGCGGCGGCGGCGTGCTTACCTCCCAGCGGCTCCTGGCGTCGGAGATCACGGCCCGCACGAACTCAACCGATCTCAGGGCGTCGCTGGTCGTGAAGGCGCCCGCACCGGTAGCGCGCCAGGTCCGCGCCGCCTCGATGAGCTCGGCGTAGTCGGGGAAGATGTCGGCGGCATAGCTGCCTGCCGCTGACTTGGACGCGATGTCCCCGGTCGCGAGCGTGAAATGCAGCCTGGGACAACCGAGCAGCGACCAGGCGACGGTCTCGGCATTGGCTTCGGCGTGCGGTTCGCGCCCGCGGAGCGTTTTCTCGCCCTGGTCGGCCAGCCTCTGCCAGTATCCGGCCAGGTTGCCCAGAGTCCAGTAATGCAGCCGAGCGGGTGCGGGGCGGACGCCGAGCTGGCTAGGTGTGCGCCCGCGCAGCGTCACCCCATACCTGCTGAACTCGGCCCAGGTGACCGGCGTCAACTGGCTGCATGGCTGACCGGCCTTGAACTCGCCATGCAGTGTGTGCGGGGCCGGACGCTCATCGTCAGGGGGCGAGGCCAGCTCGTGACCGTCCAGGTAGACCCCGTCAAAGCTGGCCGACGTCACAAGACCGGCGTGCACTTCGCGCAGCATCGTGACGTCATCGTCGACGAGCGCTCGCGATGTGACAGCGACGAAGTCGATGTCGCTACGGCCTGGCTGGAAATCGCCGAGTGCTAATGATCCGACCAGGTACAAGCCGCTGACCAGACCCGGAACCGCGGCGTCGATTGCGGTGAGATAACGCTGGCAGGTGTCAGCCACCTGCTCGTCAATTGCCGCCATGCCCTTCCGGCTCTCGTCGCGGGATGTGCTTGCGAATCTCCGGCGGCGGCGCCGGGGTTCGCGGTCCCCATGCTGCCATGCGGGGGCAACCTCCGGCTCACTGCTCGGCTGTTTGCTTCCTGCGGACTTGTCAGTTGCGACGGGCCGCTGCCACTAAATCATTCGCGCTCTGGCTGATCGGTGCCCGATCATTGGCGGCATGTTCCGGTATGCCGTCCTGATCGCGCCCGCGACCGCGGGCGTGCTGGCGGCTGCCTCGGCGCACGCGCTGGCCGCCGCCCTGGCCGGCGAGCGACGCTGACCCTTCCCCGGTGCTGCCGGGAGGCCCCGCGGGGGAGGGTAGGCGGTGCTGCGGGCCTCGCCGCGTTCTGCGCAGGAATCGAGGAATGGAACATGACCAGCCAGAAGTATGTGCGGACCAAGCCGCATCTGAACATCGGGACCATGGGTCACGTCGATCACGGTAAGACCACGCTCACCGCCGCGATCACCAAGGTGCTCGCCGACCGGGGAACCGCGGCGTATGTGCCGTTCGAGCGAATCGACCGGGCCCCCGAGGAGGCCGCACGGGGTATCACCATCAACATCGCGCATGTCGAGTACGAGACGCAGACCCGGCACTATGCGCATGTGGACATGCCGGGACACGCCGACTACGTGAAGAACATGATCACGGGTGCGGCGCAGGTCGACGGCGCGATCCTGGTGGTGTCCGCGCTGGACGGCGTCATGCCGCAGACTCGCGAGCACGTGCTGCTGGGGCGCCAGGTCGGGATCGGCCACGTGGTTGTCGCCATGACGAAGGCCGACGTTGCCGATTCCGAACTCGCCGACCTGGTGGAACTGGAGGTCAGGGACCTGCTTTCGGACCACGGCTATCCGGGATCCCAGCTGCCGGTAGTGCGGGTGTCCGCGCTCGGCGCGCTGTCCGGTGAGCCGCGGTGGGTCGCCTCCATCGGCGCGCTGCTCGACGCTGTCGACGCCGACGCCTCCGTGCCGGTACCCGGCCGGTACGTCGACGCGCCGTTCCTGCTGCCGGTGGAGAACGTCATGTCGATCACCGGCCGGGGCACAGTCGTGACCGGTGTTGTCGAGGCGGGCCGGGTCAAGATCGGCGACGCCGTTGAGGTGGTCGGCCTCGGCACGTCGGCGAGTTCGGTGGTCACCGGCGTGGAGACGTTCGGCAAGACGATGGAGCGAGCCGAGGCCGGCGACCAGGCCGCGCTGCTGCTGCGCGGGATCCGCCGTGGTCAGGTCCGGCGTGGCCAGGTCGTGGCCGCCCCGGGCAGCGTGCAGCCGCATCGCAGGTTCGCCGCGACTGTGCTGTTGCTGCCGACCGCCGAAGGCGGGCGGCGGACGCCGATCGCGACCGGCTACCGGCCGCAGTTCTTCGTCAGGACCGCCAGCGTCTCCGGCATGGTCGACCTCGGTGCGGCAGGAGTCGCCGCGCCGGGGGAGCGGGTGGACGTGGTGGTGGAACTGGGCAAGCCGGTGGCGCTGGATAGCGGCCTCGGCTTCGTCATCCGCGAGGGCGGCAAGACCGTCGGCGCGGGAACGGTTACCGCCGTCCTCGGCTGAGGAGGTCACGTGGTTCTCCCGGCGGCGCTAAACCCGCCGGGAGAACCACCTGCATCGCTTGACCAGGGTCCCCGCCGACCGACCCGGCTGATCAGCGCCGCAGGCTGAGCCCGCCTTATCCGGCCGGTCGCCAGGCGGAGACGACGTCCTGCGGACCCCATCGCAGATCCACTCTGGCTGTGTCGACGCCTGGCGCAACGCCGGACAGGGACGCTATGGCGATTCCGGTCGCCCCAAAGGTGAAGCCAGGGACTTCGGCTGAACCTCGCAGGAGCTCAGCCAGGTCATGGTGGTCGAACGGACTGCCCAGCCATTTGACCGAGCCAGTGAAGTAGATATGAGCGGCCAAGGGTGCCCGGTCGGCGCCGACTAGGTCGATCGCGGGATCGAACTTCCGGTTCCACCACCCTCCGACTGCCTCGGCTTGCGGCCAGGGAGTCTGGCCGGCCGCAGCGGCTAGCTCAAGTGACTGGCGAACTAGCGGCTCGACCGCTTTGCCTCGCCAGGTTGACCATCGGCGCAGCATGATTCGGAATGCCTGATCGGGCCGTCCGCGGCGGGCTTGCTCCTGAGCGGACCGGCCGGCCGCTAGGTAGAGGCGGAGGTTACTGTCTGCGACCTGGTAGAGCGCTGGCTTCCCTGGCCGCGTAGACAGCGGTTGGTCGATCGCCATAACACGCTTCTCCTCGACCAGCCGACGTAGCAGCGGTGTCAGCGACCCGGATGGCAGCACCCCTTGCAGACTCCCCGGGTAGAGCGCTGGCTTCCCTGGCCGCGTAGACAGCGGTTGGTCGATCGCCATAACACGCTTCTCCTCGACCAGCCGACGTAGCAGCGGTGTCAGCGACCCGGATGGCAGCACCCCTTGCAGATTCCCCGCAGCGACCGCGATGTTCGCGAACGTGCGATTGCCGCCAGCCACCGCCTCTAGAACGCGACGGGCCTGGTCGGGTGAAGGGAATTCGGCCAGCAGCGCCGACTCCGGCACGCTGAAGACTGGCGCGGCCGGGTCGGCGCACTCCTGTTCCAGGAACGACAGCGGCGGAGTTCCATGCGGCCAACTCCGCAAGATGCCGGGAAGACCACCGGAGACAAGGTATGCATCGATTGCGTCGGTCGCCTTGAGTCCGAGCGCTCGTCCGGCGTCGAATGGATTGAGCGGCCCGAGGACAAGATTGTCAGCCCGCCCGAAGAAGGGACGGTCATAGCCAGTCAGGCGCTCCATCATGTGAATGTCGCTGCCGAGAAGCAGGAGAAGCACCGGTCGGCTAGCGAGCAGTCGGTCCCACGCGACCTGCAAGGCGCCTTCGAACAGATCGTCCTGTTCCGCAAGCCAGGGGAGTTCGTCAATAACGACAACCGAGAGAGTGTCCGGCAGAGCCGCAGCCAAGATCCGGAATGCGTCCAACCAGCTGGCCGCACCGTCCAAGGGAATAAGGTCGTGATCGGCCGGCAGGGTGGAGTCTCTCAATTCAGTGACGAACTCAGCCACCGACTCAACTGGCGATGCGCCTTTGATCGCCGTGAAGAACAGGTAGGGAGCACCAGCCCGGTCGCAGAACTCCTGAACGAGACGTGACTTGCCGATCTGGCGGCGGCCACGGATGGCGACAGCCGTGGCGCGTCCTGAAGCCACAACCTGATCGAGGCGCTTGGCCAGCAGGCTAAGTTCCATGGCTCGGCCGACGAAATCTGACGCCATCCGCTAGATCCAATCTACCTAGACTCCATCGAGGTAGATTCTAGCTACCTGCTGGCTAGTTGGGGAGGTCCGCCGGCCGACGGCGTCGCTGGGGTGTGGTCAGCCTCGGGTGGTCGCCGTGGTGCGGGGCAGGGCAAGGCCGTCGATAAATAGCGACGTGCAATCCTCGGCGAGCCGGGAGAGCGGGTAATCGTGAGTCGGCTTGAACCAGCGCACGGACAACCAGATCGCGTCGCGCATCACCCGGTAGAGGATCTTCGGCTCTAGGTCGGCGCGGAACGCACCCTGTGCGACGCCCGCGCTGATCACCTCGAGCCAGGTCTTCCGCACGTCCTTGGCGGCGTTCTTCAGATAGCTAAATCGATCGGACTGGGACAGATAGTTGACGTCGGACTGGTAGATCTCGGTCGCGTGCGGATGTGCCTCTACCACCTGCAGCGAGGCCACCACCAGGTCGTGCAGCCGGGTGCGGGGATCGACGTCGAGCGCCAGCACCGCCTTGTATTTGGCCCGCAGGTCTTTCAGGTAGGGAGCGAGAATCTCATCGACCATCGCTTCCTTGGACTCGAAATGATGGTAGAGGCTGCCGGACAGAATGCCGACCTCGTCGGCGATCTCGCGCACCGTGGTGGCCGCCACGCCCTTGCGGGCGAACAGTCCCGCCGCGACGGCCAGGATCTGCTCGTGCCGGTCCACAGGTTCTCGGCTCATGTCCCCATGCCGGTCGGATTCGCTGTTACCAGGTGACGCCCAAGCCGCACTCGGAGCGTACTCCTGCGCTGGCAGGTGGCGTTCGCGTTGAGCGTGAGTATAGTGATGTCAGATCGGCCAAACAAGCGCTTGCTACGAGACGGCGCAGGCGGGAAAGCTGGCGTGGCGGCGGGTAGGTGGGGGCGGCGGGTAGGTGGCAGCCGACGGAGGCAGGCGACGGGTAGGTGGCGGCGGCGGGTAGGTGGCAGCCGGCGCAGGCAGGCGACGGGCAGCCGGCGCAGGCAGGCGGCGGGCGGGAAGGGCGGCTATGAGGCAGCGGCTGATGACGGCGGATGAGGTCGTCGCGGAGCTACACTCCGGCATGACCATCGGCATCGGCGGCTGGGGTTCGCGGCGCAAGCCGATGTCGCTCGTCCGGGCGATCGTGCGGTCCGACCTCGCCGATCTGACGATCGTCAGCTACGGCGGTCCCGATGTGGGACTGCTGCTTGCGGCGGACAAGGTGAGCCGTCTGGTGTACGGCTTCGTCTCGCTTGACTCGATTGCCCTTGAGCCGCACTTCCGCGCGGCCAGGCAGTCCGGTGCGCTCGAGGTGGCCGAGTACGACGAGGGCATGCTGCAATGGGGCCTGTACGCGGCCGCGTGTCGGCTGCCGTTCCTACCCACCCGGGCTGGGCTTGGCTCGGACGTCCTGCGGGTCAACCCCCAGCTGCGGACCGTGGCCTCGCCATACGACGACGAAGAACTCGTCGCGGTGCCAGCCCTGCACCTAGATGCCGCGCTGGTTCATCTCAACCGAGCCGACCCGTACGGCAACGCGCAGTTTCTGGGACCTGATCTGTACTTCGATGATCTGTTCTGCATGGCCGCTCGGCGGGCCTATGTCTCATGCGAGAAGGTGGTCGTGACGGCGGAGCTGACCGCCGCGGCTCCGGTGCAGACGCTGCGGATCCAGCGCTGGATGGTCGCCGGAGTGGTCGAGGCTCCGCACGGGGCGCATTTCACCTCGTGCGATCCGGACTATGGCCGGGATGAGGAGTTCCAGCGCGAGTATGTCAGGGCGGCCGGGGACCCGGCGGCCTGGGCCGAGTTCCGGGCCAGGTACCTGGATAGCGGCGAAGCCGAATACCAGGCCGCGGTGTCGTCGCGACCGGCCACCGGACCTGGTGCCGGATGACCGGCGAGGCGACCAGGGCTGAGATCTGCGCCGTGGCCTGCGCGGAGGCCTGGCGTAACGACGGGGAGATCCTGGCCAGCCCGATCGGCTCGATCCCGACCATTGGCGCCCGGCTGGCCCGCGCGACGTTCGAGCCTGACCTGCTGCTCACCGATGGCGAGGCGATGCTGGGGCAGGGCACCTGGGCGCTCGGCGCCCGGCCGGAGGTAATCGAAGGCTGGCTGCCCTACCGGACGATCTTCGACCTGATTGCCGCAGGCCGTCGGCACGTGATGATGAGCCCTAGCCAGATCGACCGCTACGGCAATGCGAATATCTCGGCGATCGGCGATTTTCGGCGGCCGACGGTGGCGCTGCTCGGGGTTCGGGGTGCACCGGGCAACACCGTGAACCACCCGACCAGCTACTGGGTACCGCGGCACAGCGCACGCACGTTCGTGCCAAGCGTCGATATGGTCAGCGGGGTCGGATACGACCGGGCGGCGCGGGCCGGGCCCACCGCAGCCAGGTATCACCACCTGCGGCGGGTGGTCAGCAACCTCGGCGTTTTCGACTTCGAGACCGCCGACCACCGGATGCGCCTGGTCTCCGTGCACCCCGGGGTGACCGTGGCTGACATCGCCGCAGCGACCGGCTTCGACCTGGTGAGCCCCGAAGAGGTAGCGCAGACCCGCCAGCCGACGGCGGAGGAGCTTGAGCTCATCCGCACGGTCATCGACCCTGAGGGTGCCCGCAGCGCCGAGGTCGGCGGATGACGGCCCTGCACACGCCGATCTGCGACCTGTTCGGGGTGCGCTATCCGATCGTGCAGACCGGCATGGGCTATGTGTCCGGTCCGCGGCTGACCGCGGCCACTGCCAACGCCGGCGGCCTGGGCATCCTGGCCAGCGCGACGATGAGCTACCCGGAGCTGGCTGCGGCGATCGAAGAGACGCGCGCGCTCACCACAGCGCCGTTCGGGGTGAATCTGCGGGCGGACGCGCCGGACGCCGCGCGCCGGGTCGAGCTGCTGATCAGCGAGCAGGTGCGAGTGGCCTCGTTCGCGCTGGCCCCCAAGCCGGAGCTGATCGGTCGCCTGAAGGAGGCCGGGCTGGTGGTCGTGCCATCCATCGGGGCCCGCAGGCACGCCGAGAAGGTCGCTGCCTGGGGGGCGGACGCCGTGGTTGTGCAAGGCAGTGAGGGCGGTGGGCACACCGGGCAGGTCGCCACCACGGTGCTGCTTCCCCAGGTTGTCGATGCGGTGGATATCCCGGTCATCGCCGCCGGCGGCTTCTTCGACGGGCGCGGCCTGGTCGCCGCCCTTGCCTACGGCGCGGCCGGCATCGCAATGGGCACCAGGTTCCTGCTCACCAGCGACAGCGCTGTCCCCGACCCGGTCAAGCAGCTTTACCTGGCGGCCACGGTCGCAGATACCGTGCTGACCGACGCGCTGGATGGGATACCGCAGCGGCTGCTGCGCACACCGTTCGTGGACCGGATCGCCGCCGACGGCCGGGCTGGCCGGCTGCTCCGGTCGGCACGCAGCGCGGCCACATTCCGTCGGCTCTCCGGCAGTTCCTGGCGCGAGTTGTTGAGCCAAGGGCTTGAAATGCACCGCTCGCACGATCTGGCGCTCGGGCAGGTGCTGCTCGCCGCGAACACCCCGGCCCTGCTGAAGGCGGCCATGGTAGACGGCAGGCCGGACCTGGGAGTGATGGCGACCGGCCAGGTCACCGGCCTGATCGAGGACCTGCCAAGCTGCGCGGAGCTGATCGACCGTATCGTCGGCGAAGCCCGCGCGGTCCTGGTCAGGCTGGCGGAAATCGGCGCAGGGACGAACGCGTCAGGAGGGGAGGTCCTCGGTGCGTGAGCCAGCCAGCCACCAGCTGCTAGCGGGCCGGACCGTGCTGGTCACCGCGGCGGCCGGCACCGGCATCGGGTTCGCCACCGCCCAGCGCTGCGCGCAAGAGGGTGCCAGGGTCGCGATCAGTGACCGGCACGAGCGCCGGCTCGCGCAGGCCGCCGAGCGGCTGGCTCAGCTGATGGGCGAGCCCCCGGTGGCGGTTCGTTGTGACGTGACGGACGAGGAGCAGGTGCAGCGGTTGTTCGCCACCGTGATCGACCAGTACGGGCAGCTCGATGTGCTAGTGAACAACGCCGGGCTCGGCGGCACTGCCACCGTCGCCGAGATGACCGACGAACAATGGCACAGCGTGCTTGACGTCACCCTCACCGGCACCTTCCGGTGTACCAGGGCCGCGCTGCGGCACATGATGCCGCGGGGCTCGGGTGCGATCGTCAACAACGCGTCGGTGGTCGGCTGGCGGGCTCAGCAAGGCCAGGCGCATTACGCTGCCGCCAAGGCCGGGGTGATGGCACTGACCCGGTGCTCAGCACTGGAAGCCGCTGCGCACGGAGTTCGGGTCAACGCGGTCGCGCCAAGCCTGGCCATGCACCCCCATCTGGCCAGGGTAACCACCGATGAGCTGCTCGCCGAGCTGACCACACGGGAAGCGTTCGGCCGCGCCGCTGAGCCCTGGGAGGTGGCCAATGTGATCATCTTCCTGGCCAGCGACTACGCCTCCTACCTGGTTGGCGAGGTTATCTCGGTGTCGAGCCAGCATCCGTGAGCAAGACTGGCGCGCGGAAGATGCCGCAAAGCGGGCGGACCGGAACGAAAGAGGAGACGCCATGATCAGCTCGTCGGTCGGCCCGGACGGGGTGGCCGAGGTGGTGATGAACCGACCGCCGGTCAACGCGCTGCCGGCTGCAGGCTGGTTCGCACTGGCCGAGGCGCTGCGCGAGCTCGGGAAGGACACCGCGACCCGGGTGGTGATCCTCCGGGCGGAGGGCCGGGGATTCAACGCAGGCGTGGACATCAAGGAGCTCCAGGCCAGCGCGGACTTCACCGCGCTGGTGGAGGTGAATCGCAGCTGCGCGGCGGCGTTCGCCGCCGTCTACGAGTGCCCGGCTCCGGTGATCGCCGCGGTGCATGGCTTCTGCCTCGGTGGCGGAATCGGCCTGGTCGGAAACGCCGACATCATCGTGGCCAGCGACGATGCCACCTTCGGGCTGCCGGAGGTAGACCGGGGCGCGCTCGGCGCGGCTACCCACTTGTCCCGGCTGGTACCGCAGCACCGGATGCGCGCCATGATGTACACCTGCGCCACGGCCACCGCCGCCGAACTGCACGGCTACGGGTCGGTGCTGCGGGTGGTGCCGCGGCAGGAACTGCCCGAGACCGCCCGGCAGATTGCCGGTCAGATCGCGGCGAAGGACCCGGCGGTGATCCGGGCAGCGAAGGAATCGCTCAACGGGATCGATCCAGTCGATGTGAAAAGAAGCTACCGCTACGAGCAGGGCTATACGTTCGAGCTGAACCTCTCCGGTGTGGCCGGCCAGGTCCGCGAGGAGTTCGGGAAATGACCGCGACCGGGGTCGACCTGCGCGACTCGCCGTCGCAGGCGCAGTTCCGGGCACTGGCCAGGGACTGGCTGCGGGCCAATGTGCCACCGGTGCCGCTGTCCTCCGGCGACACCAGGGCGGGCTTCGCCCAGCACGTGGAGTGGGAGCGGCGGCTCTTCGACGCTCGGTGGGCCGCGGTCTCCTGGCCGACGCGATTCGGCGGCCGTGACGCCTCCCTGTGGGAGTGGCTGATCTTCGAGGAGGAGTACTACGCCGCGGCTGCGCCGCAGCGGGTGACCCAGAACGGCATCTTCCTGCTGGCGCCCGCATTGTTCGAGTTCGGCACCGACGACCAGCGGGAGCGCGTCCTGCCCAGGATGGCGGCCGCGCATGATCTGTGGTGCCAGGGTTGGTCCGAACCTGGGGCCGGCAGTGATCTCGCCGCCATCAGCAGCCGAGCCCGCCGGGTGCCTGGCGGCTGGCGACTGAGCGGGCAGAAGACATGGACCACGCGCGGTGCGTTCTGCACGCACTTGTTTGGGTTGTTCCGAACTGACCCCGACGCCGAGCGGCACCGGGGCCTGACCTACTTCCTCATCCCGCTGGACCGCCAGGGGATCACCGTGCGCGGCTTCGGGCGGCTCGACGGCGACGAGGGCTTCGCCGAGGTGTTCTTCGACGACGCGTTCGTCCCCGACGAGACGGAACTGGGCAGCTGCGTGCTCGGCGCCGTGGGCCAGGGCTGGCAGGTGGCGATGGCGACCACCGGCTCGGAACGAGGACTGACGCTGCGCTCGCCCGGCCGCTACCTGGCCGCGGCACAGCGCCTGATCGAGCTCGCGCGCGAACGCGACCCGGGACCCAGGCTGCGCGAGCGGGTGGTGCGCGGCTGGCTCGGCGCCAGGGCGTACCAGCTGTTCACCATGGCCCAGGTCAGCGACATTGTCGAGGGTCGGCCTCCTGGCGCGAGGTCGAGCCTGAACAAGCTGCACTGGTCGCAGCTCGACATCGAGCTGCACGAAACCGCGATGGAGCTGCTCGGCCCGCAGGCGGAGCAGGACTCGCAGTGGAGCCGCGGGTACCTGTTCGCGCTGTCCGGGCCGATCTACGCGGGCACCAACGAGATCCAGCGCAACATCGTGGCCGAGCGGCTGCTCGGCCTGCCCAGGGCCTGAGCACGCTGGCGCTGGCCAAGCAGGAGGAAGGCATCGTGCACTTCGCGCTCACCGGTGACCAGCTCGCGATGCGGGACGCGGTTCGGGACCTGCTTGCGGCCCGGTGCCCGTCGGCCGTGGTTCGGGCGGCGTGGCCGGGTGGCGACAGGTCAGCTGCGGACGCGGTATGGACAGAGCTCGCCGTGCTTGGGCTGTTCGGTGCGGCGGTGCCGCGGCGCGACGGCGGGCTCGGGCTGGATGAAACCGACCTGGTGCCGTTGCTTGAGGAGGTTGGCTACGCGGCGGTGCCGCTGCCGGTGGCCGAGACGGCGGCGGTGGCTGCTCCGCTGCTGGCGCAGGCAGCCGATCCGCACGGGCAGCTTCGTGGCATTGTGGCCGGCACTAGCCAGGTGGCGGTGCAGACCGCAGCCGACCTGGTGCCCTACGGACACCGGGCTGACCTGGTGCTGTCGCTGCGCGACGGAGCGGCCAGGCTGGTGGCACCGGCCGCGCGGGACGCAGTGGCCACGGTGGACGGCTCGCGGTCGGCGTCCCTGGTGGTGCTGCCCGACGGCGGGCTTGTTACCGACGATCCGCGGCTGGTCCGGCTGGCGCTTGCCCGCGCCGATCTGGCTAACGCCGCGCAGCTGATCGGACTTGGCCGCCGGATGCTCGACCTGACCGTCGGATATGTCCGGGAGCGCCGGCAGTTCGGGGTGCCGGTGGGCAGCTTCCAGGCGGTCAAGCATCCGCTTGCCGATACGCTGCTGCGGCTGGAATTCGCCGCTCCCGCTGTGCTGGCCGCCGGTTCGGCGCTGGCCAGCGGCGACGCGACCGCCGAGCGCGACGTATCGGCAGCGGTCCTGCTGTCCATCGAGGCAGCCCGGCTGGCCGCGCGCACGGCCATTCAGTGCCATGGCGCGATCGGCTATACCGTCGAATATGACCTGCATCTGTACGCCAAGCGCAGCTGGGCGCTGGCCGCGTGCTGCGACACCGACGCGCACCTGGCCCGGCTGGCCGACAGCCTGGAGCTGAAAGGGGGCGGCCATGGCCGATGAGCCAGTCGTCTTGTATCGCACGCACGGAGCGGCCGCCGTGGTCACCATGAACCGGCCCAGGTACCGCAACGCGCAGAATTCGGCCATGACCTACGCCCTGGATGAGGCCTTCTACCGGGCGGTCGAAGACGACGATGTGAAGGTCATCGTGCTGGCTGGCGGCGGCGATCACTTCTCCGCCGGGCACGACATCGGTACTCCTGGCCGGGATATCGACTCATCCTTCCCGCGCAAGGCCGGCCTGTGGTGGGACCACGTCGGCAAGCCAGGCGCGGAGAGCCGGTTCGCCCGTGAGTCCGAGGTGTACCTGGGCATGTGCCGGCGCTGGCGCGACATACCCAAGCCGACCATCGCGATGATCCAGGGCGCGTGCATTGCCGGCGGACTGATGCTGGCCTGGTGCTGCGACCTAGCGGTCGCCGCGGACGACGCGTTCTTCGCCGATCCGGTGGTCCGGATGGGCATTCCCGGCGTCGAGTACTTCGCCCACCCGTGGGTGATGGGACCCCGCTTCGCCAAGGAGTTCCTGTTCCTTGGCGAGCGGGTCGGTGCCGCCAGGGCGCTGGAGCTCGGCATGGTCAACCGGGTGGTGCCGCGGGCTGAGCTTGAAGAGGTCACCCTTGATCTGGCCGGCCGGATCGCGACCATGCCGCGACTGGGCCTGGCCCTGGCGAAGAAGGCGGTGAACCAGGCCGAGGACCTGATGGGCCTGCACACGGGGATGGACTCGGTGTTCGGACTGCACCACCTGGCGCACGCGCACAACGCCGAGGTCGGTACTGACGCCCTGGCCGGGCACGATGCCCGCTCGATGCGGGATGCCGCCAGGCCGGAGGCCGGCTCCTGAGGGAGAGCTTCAGCGCGGTCGGGGGCGGGCCGCTTCGGAGTAGGCGGGGCGCTGCCCGCCGCCATCGACCACCAGATTGGCGCCGGTGATGTAACCGGCCAGCGGTGATGCGAGCAGGAGGCACGCATCGGCGATATCGGCAGGCCTGGCCATCCTGCCCAGCGGGACCGTCGCCGCAACGGCGGCCAGGGCCTGCCGATCGCCGTAATGAGCGGCGGTCTCGTCGGTGTGCACGAGCCCGGCGGTGACACAGTTAACCCGCACGGCGGGCGCCCACTCGATCGCCAGAGCCTGGGTCAGCACGATCAGGCCCGCCTTGGCGGCGGCATAAGCGGCCGTACCAGGCGCCGGGCGAAGCGCCGAGACGCTGCCGATGTTGAGGATCAGCCCGCCCTCTCCCTGTTCCCGCATGACCGCGTTGGCGGCCTGCGCGACGAAGAAAGGCGCGAGCAGGTTCAGCCGGACGACGGAGGTCACCAGATTCGCAGATGCGGTCGCGGCAGGTACCGTCGGCGACCCGCCTGCATTGTTCACCGCTATGTCCAGTCGCCCGAACCGGCGGATGGCCTCGGCCACCACCTCAGCGGCCTGGGCGGGGTCGCGGACATCGGCGGCGGTGAACTCAACGCCGGCCGGCAGCGACTCCGGCTCGGCTCGCCCGCAGGCAAGCACCCGCACACCGGCACCGGATAGCCGCTCCGCGATGGCGCGGCCGATGCCACGGGTGCCGCCGGTGACGACCGCTGTCCGCCCGGCCAGTTCGGGGAGCGCGAGATCCATGGTCCAACGCTAGCGGGAGGAGCATGCCCGCCGCTCGGCGCGAGCGGCGGCCGGACGAAGCACCCGAGTGCGGTGACGCTGACCCTGGCTGGCCGAGGTCGCGGCCCGGTCGCCCATCACTATCGTGGCCTGGTGACCGTTTACGCGATAGCGCAGATCACCATTCACGACCGGGCCAGCTACGACAGATACATGAACGCGTTCATGCCGGTCCTCACCAGGTACGGCGGGCGGCTGCTGGCGGCCGACAACAGCCCAAGGTGATCGAGGGTCAGTGGAGCGGCGACAAGGTCATCCTGATGGCGTTCCCCGACCGGGATACCTTCACGGCGTGGGCCGCCTCGGCGGAGTACCAGGAGATCTCGAAGGATCGCGTCGCCGCGACCGACGGCGTCGTGCTGCTCGTGCGCGGCCTGGCCTAGCCTGCGCTGAACGGCGCGGCAGCCGTGATTGCATCACCGTCTTGACAACCATCCAGGCCTGGCTCGACCAGCTGCAGGCCCACTGGGATGAGCAGCTCCGGTCGTTCAAGCGCCACGTCGAAGGGAGCCCTCGATGACGTCCACAGCCGTCTCGGTCTCGGTCGGGGTGGATCCGGCCACCGCCTTCACGGCCTTCACCCAGGAGCTGGATCTGTGGTGGGTGCGCGGGCCGATCAACTACTTCGACTCCGCCCGGGCCGTCGGCATGCGGTGCGAGCCCGGCGTTGGCGGCAGGCTGCTCGAGGTGTACGACGAGGGGACGGGCGAGGGACGGGAGCTTGGCCGGTTCACGGTGTGGGAGCCGGCCGGCTGGCGTGGAAGAGCTCGGTCGACGATGTCGAGATCGAGGTGCGGTTCGTGCCGACCGCCCGATCCGCTGCCATCCGGACCTGATCCGCTGGCCGAGGGCGGCTACGGTCACCCCTGGATCGAGTTCCGGGTGGGGAACTGCTCGCTGATGGTGTTCAAGCTCGAGGGCGACGTTCCTGAGCAGGCGCCGCCGACGCACGATATCTGGGTGTTCGTGGACGATCTTGACGCCCACCACGCCAGGGCGCAGGCGGGAGGGGCGACGATTGTCCGCGGCATCCGCCAGACCGGGTTCCGCGCGTATACGGCCGAGGATCTCGAAGGGCACCGGTGGACCTTTGCGCAGGCCCGGCCGACGCAGCTATGAACGCGCTTGCCTGGCAAGCCGAACGCCGCACACCTCAGCCGGGTAGCTGCTCGCCGTTGCGGAAGACGAGCAGATAGCGCCAGAAGAGCAGCCTGCGGATAGTACACCCGGGCAGCAGAACCCCGGCTTGCCAACGGATCCTTTTTAGCGACAGGTCCGGCGACATGACCGGAGCCCGGACCGGCAGGCGGTCGGCCAGGGAGTCGGCCGGGCGGAGCGAGTCTGCCGCAGCCGTCAGCATCCCGTCGACCTCGATCCCGGTCTCCGCGAGCCGGCGGGCGAATCTGCCGGTTCCGCAGCCGACATCCAGGGCACGGGCGCAATCCCGCGGTACCTGGCGTAGAACCAGCCGGTGGTAGTGGTCGTTGTGATCAAACGGCACGGTCCGCCCTCCGGAACCCGACCAAGTCGGCGGCAGCTTACCCGCGCCGTCATTGGTCAGCTGACCGAATCGGCAGCGCGCCGCGCGATGGCCCAGTCGGGGGAAGGAGGCCTGGGCCATCGCGCGGCTGCTCGGGATGGGGTCAGCAGCGTGGGACGCCAGGCGCTGGATCGTTGCCGGTGTTAAGGAGTCGGCCGGTCACATAGCCCACCGCCGGAGACACCGCGTGATACCAGATGGGGTCCGAGAAGATCAGGCCGCCGGTCACGTAGCAATCAATGATCACCTTGCTGCCGATGCTGGTGAGATATCCGGCGATCGGCGCCGACGTCGTCGGACCGGTGCGGATTCTGAGGTTTGCCTCAAGTGCGTTGAAGATCTCGCTGAAGGCCGGTGAAAGACAGTGCGGAATGTGCGCTGCCGGGGCGAAATGCGCGGCGATGTCAAATGCGGCTACGTATCCCGTCACCGGCGCGGAAATCTGGTACCAGATCGGGTCTGCGTTGTAGTCAATCCCGGTCGTCCAGCAGTCCACGCTGACCGTCGTGCCGCCGCTGCCAAGCTGGCCGGTCGTCGCGGCGCGCGTCGTGGCCGACGCGAACACCTTCACGCCGCTCAGGAGTGTCTGCAGGCTGTGGCCGCTGGCCGAGCCCTGACCGGTCGCCGGTGCCGCCACCGAAGCCGAGCCGGCCGTCAGCAGCATGGTCGTCGCGACCGCCGCCGGAAGGGCAGCCCGCCTGGCTAGCAGCCGCCGCGCCCGAAGCGCCGAAATCATTTCTTCTGCCCCCTTGTGATGAAGACCACTTTCGCGCCGACGCGACAATTGATCTCAGCCGTTCCAGTGAATGAATCGTATATGCCACGGCCGAGCGTTACTCGACCGCCCGGTCTGCCGGACGATCGGCTGGGCGGAGAGCCGGGCGACAATGTGGCGACAATAATGCCGTCATGCGGACAAGGCCGTTACGCGACGGCGTTCTAGCTGCGTCGGCGTGCTAGCTGCCGCGGCGGGCTAGCAGCGCCGCGATCTAGCCTTTTACCCGGCGGCCCGCGGTCCACACGCCGGTAATGTGCTCGGGACGGGCGAGGCAGGAAATATCCGCGAGCGGATCGGCGCCGACGGTGATCACGTCCGCGTCGAACCCGGCTGCCAGCCTGCCGCTGCGCGGGGCCTGCGGGCCGAGAGTCAGCGGAGCGGTCGCGGTCGCCGCCTCGATCGCCTGCAACTCAGTCATGCCGAGCCGGACCAGGTGGACTAGCTCCGAACCGTTGCTGCCCCAGGCGTTGATCCGGTCCGGGCCGGTGATCGCGATGTCGGTGCCCATGGCGATGGTGACCCCTCGCTCGATGGCACGGGTGGTCGCGCTCGCATGCACGTCGGCGAGGGCGGCAAGCTTGGCAGCCGCGTAGTCAGGAACCGCGCTGAGGTCCGCCAGGATGTCCTCGACGATGCTGCGCGTGGGCACCAGGATCGCACCGGTCTCGATCATCGCGTCGCAGGCTTCGTCGTCGAGGTAGGTGCCATGTTCGATGGTGCGGACACCAGCGTCGAGCGCGGCCATGATGCCCGGCTTGCCGTGACAGTGTGCGGCCACGACCCGGTCGGCCAGCGCTGCCACTTCCACGATCGCCCGCAGTTCGGAACTGGTGAACTGCTGGTGGATCGGGTGGTCGATCTCCGACATGACCCCGCCGGAAGCGCACACCTTGATCACCTTCGCGTTGAGTCGCAGCTGCTCGCGGACCGCGCGGGTGCACTCGGCCGTGCCGTCAGCGATCCGGAGCTCGCCACAGTGCCTGCTGAAGTCCTCCATCCACTCCAGCGGAAAGGAGTGCAGGTCGGCATGGCCGCCGGTGGTGCTCAGGATGGCGCCGGCCGGGTAGATGGCCGGACCGTCCAGCACGCCCTCGGTGACCGCCCTGGCCAGGTAGATGCCGAGACCGCCGACTTCGCGGACTGAAGTGATGCCAGCGTCGAGCGCGCTGGCCAGGTCCCGCGCGCACCTGGCCGCCCGGAGCGGAACCGGCTCGAGCGGAAGCCGGCCGAGGTCCATGGTGCGCACGCCAAGAAAATGGCCGTGGCAGTCCCACATCCCGGGCATGACCGTCTCGGTCCGGTGCACGGCGGCACCAGGCGTCGGCGGTGCCTGGCCGGCCGGGCCGGCATAGCTGATGACGGTTCCGTCCAGGACGACGACGCCGTCCCGCACGGGTTCGCCGCTGCCCGGAATCAGCAGTTCGGCCTCGATCCGCTCCATGAGCTCCTCCGTCACTGGTCAGCCGTGACCCGGTGGGCCGGCCGTGTCATCATCGCTGGTCCCGTTACCCGGCCGCAACGGCCGGCCATCGGCCAGAATGGCTATCCTGAACCACTTTTTGGTCCCGCATCTGTATGTGTATCTCCGGATGCGCTCAGTAATGCGCTATACAAGAAGCGGTGCAAGGGAGCGAGATGCCGCTAATAGACGCAGCGACGCCCGCACCCGGCCAGGGGCCGGTGCAGGACGCGCTCAGTCGCATCCGCCGCACTTATACTGCCGCCCCGCCGCTGATCAAGATCCTCATAGTGCTCGCTGGCTGCGTGCTCTGCCTGCCGATCCTCACCCTCGTGCTGTTCGGGGCGCTCGTGTTCGCGCCGTATGCGGTCTGGACCGGACGCCGCGAGGTGTGGGCGACAGCATCAGTGGCGCTCTGGGGAGTGGCACTGGTCGCGGCTCAGGCGCATGGCGCCACCGCTCCCCGTTACCTGCTGCTGGCGCTGCCCATCGTGGTCGCGGCCGCCGCGCATGCGGGAACGCTCGGCCGCTGGCGGGTGCCGTGCCGCACGGTGGCCTGGACCCTGGTGCTCGCGTTGCTGCCGGGAGTCGTCGTGTTCCGCCTGCTTGAGCGAGGTCAGTCGCTGATCGGCCCGGCGCTGGCCTGGCTGATCGCCTGCGTGGTCCTCGGCTGGCGGCTGGCGAAGGCCTGGCAGGACAGCCGGCAGGCTGGCCGGATGCAGCAGGCCCGCGGCGGCGCGCTGGCCGGGCCGAACAGGTGGGTACCTGGGCAGCCAAGGCGAGGTGATCCTGGCAGCGGCCCCGGCCAAGCCAGGCCGACCAGACCGCCGTCGGGAAACCGGCAAGCGGCCAGCCAGAGCGGCGGCGGCCGGGTGACCACGGGTGGCCGTACCGGCCCGGTGGCCACCGGCCCGGTGCCCGCCGAGCGCGGCGATCACCGGCCAGCGGAGCAACCGGTGATCACCGTCGATGAGGCGATGGCTGAGCTGGACTCGATGATCGGGCTGGTCGCTGTGAAGGATCAGGTCAGGTCGATCGCCGCATCGATCGAGGCGGCGCGCAGGCGCGCGCTGGTCGGCATCGGTGCCGAGAAGCCGATGCAGCACTTCGTCTTCCTCGGCCCGCCAGGCACGGGCAAGACCGCGGTAGCCCGGATTCTTGCCAAGATCTTCTATGCGTTCGGCCTGCTGGAAGCGCCGACGGTGGTCGAAGCCCAGCGGTCTGACCTAGTGGGGGAGTACCTGGGTGCGACCGCCATCAAGACCAATGAGCTGATCGACTCGGCGCTTGGCGGCGTCCTGTTCATCGACGAGGCATACAGCCTGGTCAACGAGGGCGACGGGCAGAACGACCGGTTCGGCAACGAGGCTGTCCAGGCACTGCTGAAGCGGGCCGAGGATGACCGCGATCGGCTGGTCATCGTGCTGGCTGGATACGAGCGGCAGATGGAGACGTTCCTGGCCAGCAATCCCGGGCTGACTTCACGGTTCGCGATCAGGATCAAGTTCCCCGGGTACTCGCCCACCGAGCTGCTGCAGCTGACCGACCTGTCGGTTGCCAGGCGCGGCGAGATCATCGACACGCAGGCCCGGTCGGTGCTCTGGCGGATGTTCGAGGATGTCGGCCGCCGTCGGCTTGGCGATGAGCTGGGCAACGGACGGTTCGTCCGGAGCCTGCTTGAACGGGCGGGCCAGGTCAGGGATGTCCGGGTGATGGCAGGCCCCGTCGACCCGGCCCCTGCGGATCTGATCACCCTGCGCGGCAGCGACATCGAGCAGGCTTACGGCGAGCTAACCTCGCGGTATCGAGGGTATGACGAGACTCCGACCTTGGAGAGCGCGCTGGCCGAGCTTGACGCGCTGGTCGGGCTCGAGCCGGTCAAGCGTCAGGTGCACGAGATCGCCGCGCAGCTCCGGGTGGCCAGGCTCCGTGACGCGCACGGGCTGGCGTCCCAGCCGCCGGTCCGGCATTTCGTCTTCACCGGGCCGCCTGGCACCGGCAAGACGACCGTTGCCAGAATCCTGGCGAGGATCTTCGCTGCGCTTGGCCTGCTGGTCAGGCCGGGCGTGGTGGAGGCGCACCGGGCCGACCTGGTCGGTGACCACCTCGGGTCGACGGCGATCAAGACCAACAAACTGGTGGACTCCGCACTAGGCGGCGTGCTCTTCATCGACGAGGCCTATTCGCTCTATAACGATGGCTACTCCGGTGGTGATGCTTTCGGAGCCGAGGCGGTGGCGACGCTGCTGAAGCGAGCCGAGGACGACCGGGACCGGCTGGTGATCGTGCTGGCCGGCTACACCGACGACATGACCAGGTTCCTGCGCACCAATCCCGGCCTCGCGTCACGGTTCAGCGTCCGGATCGCCTTTCCCAGCTACGGCCCTGACGAGCTGGTCAGGATCGCGACGATCTTCGCCGAGCGGGCCGGGGACAACTTCGCCCCGGACGCGCTCCCGGTGCTGAACCAGATTCTCAGCCAGGCCTGCGAGCAGCGGCGGATCGACGAGCTGGGTAACGGCAGGTTCGCCAGGTCACTGTTCGAGCGGTCTTGCGCTGCCCGTGACCTGCGGGTGGCGCAGCTGGGCGAGCATGCGAGCGCGGCCGAGCTGACCACCGTCTCGGCGGCCGACCTGGTCGCCGCCTACCAGGGAATCGGCGGCTGAGCACCCAGGAAGGTCAGCCCCCGATCCTGAACCTGACCCGCTGGCCAGGCCGCAGCTGGGCGGCCAGTCCGATGTCGGCACTGGCTACCACCGCGACCACCGGGTAACCCCCGGTGGTCGGATGGTCGGCAAGAAGCAGGATCGGCAATCCGTCGTGCGGCACCTGCAGGGCACCGGTGACCATGCCCTCGCTGGCGAGTTCGGCGCTGCCGACTCTGGGCAGCGCGGGCCCGGCCAGCCGAAGTCCGGTGCGGTTGCTTGCCGTCGTGACCGAGTACGACGCTTCGGACAGGATGGTCAGGGCCTGCGCACCGAACCAGTCGAGGCGCGGGCCTGGGACTAGCCGCAGGCATGCCGTTTCGCCGCTTTCCGGAATCAGGGTGCGGGCCGTAACCGTGCCGACCCGACCGCCAGCGGCTGAGCCGATCGCAAGCACGTCACCGGACCGCAGCGGGCCGCCGCCAAGGCTGGAGAGCAGATCGCAGGATCTGCTCTCCAGCACCTCAGGCACGTCAATGCCGCCGGCCACCGCCAGATAGCTGCGCAGGCCAGCGGCCGGCGGCCCAATGCTGATCAGCCAGCCGTCGGCAATGTCGGCCGCGGTGCCGAACGCGACCGGCTCGCCAGGCAGGCCAGGTCCGGCCGCCACGGTGACCGGGGCAGGCGCGCCGGTGACGGCCACCCGAGCGCGGCCAACGCAGCGGAAGACAGCCCGGCCGAGGGTCAGCTCCAGGGCGGCCGCTCCGTCCGGATTGCCTACCAGGCGGTTGGCCAGCCGCAGGTTCGCGACGTCCGCGGCACCCGATGGCGGCACACCCACGCTGCCCAGGCCACGCCTGCCCAGATCCTGCACCGTGGCCAATGGCCCCGGCCTGATCACCTCCAGCTGGCCGACCACGGCTGGCGGTCGGACGATGCCCGGCTTACCCGGGTTACCCGGCTTATCTGGCAGGTGGTGAGCTGGACGATCGGCCTGCTCATGATGCTCGGCGAGCTGGTCGGCCGGCACGGCACGGAACCGGACCGCCATGCCCGGGGACAGCAGCGCAGGTGGCTCGCGGCTGGCATCCCACAGCCGCGCCGAGGTCCGTCCGAGCAGCCGCCAGCCACCGGGGGAGGCGGCCGGATAGACGGCGGTCAGGCCTCCGGCGATGGCCACCGCACCGGCCGGAACCGCAAGTCGGGGAGTGGCCAGCCGCGGCACTTCGCGCAGCTTCGGGTCGAGCCCGGTCAGGTAGCCGAACCCAGGAGAGAAGCCGAGCCAGCCGACCGTGTACGCACCGGCCTGGTGCCTGGCGATAACCTCGGCCACGTCCATTCCGGCCAGGCCCGCTACGTCGGCGAGGTCCGGGCCGTCGTAAACCACCGGGATCTCGGTGACCTGGGCGTGGCCGGCTTCCCCCGAGGGCAGCGGCAGTGCTCCGATCGCCAGGGCCAGCCGCCCGAGGTCCCAGCTGCCCGGCTCGGTGATCACCAGCACGGTCCGCGCACCGGGAACAACATCGACGATGCCGGGCAGCCGGGCAGCCGCAACCGCGGCAGCAAGCAGCGCAGGGGCGTCCGCGTCGATCAGCAGCGCGGCGTCACCGGCAGGCCGGGACCGCATCACGCGAACGGAGCCAGCCGCACGCCCGCCTGATCCAGGCCCCGCCGGACGGCCAGGGCCAGGGTTACCGCCCCCGCGGTATCGCCGTGAATGCAGATCGAGCGCGCCGCGATCCGGACCTGCCGCCCGCTCACCGACTGCACCTCGCCCCTGGTCGCGATCGCGACGGCGCGGGCGGCGACCTCGGCGGGATCGGTCCGCACCGCTCCTGGCTGGCTCCGCGGCACCAGCGTCCCGTCGTCGTTGTAGCCGCGATCAGCGAAAGCCTCGCCGATGACGGTCAGCCCGTGCGCCTGCGCCGTCCGAGCGGCTTGGCAGCCGGGCAAGGTCAGCAGCGGCAGTGCGGGGTCGTAGCTGACGATGGCAGCGACCAGCGCGGCGGCCTGTACCTGGTCGCGCGCCACCCGGTTGTACAGCGCACCGTGCGGCTTCACGTAGCGCACCCGGGCGCCCTCGACTCTGGCGATCCCGTCCAGGGCGGCGATCTGGTAGAGCAGCTCGGCGGTCAGCTCGTCAGCAGGCACCTCCATTTCCCTGCGGCCGAAGCCGGCCAGGTCGCGGTAGGACACCTGGGCGCCGATGGTCACCCCGCGGGCCACCGCAAGTGCACACGCGCGGCGCAGCGTGAGCGGATCGCCGGCGTGGAATCCGCAGGCGACGTTGGCGCTGGTGATGATGTCCATCAGGGCCGCGTCGTCGCCGAGCCGCCAGGTACCGAACGACTCGCCGAGATCGGCATTGAGGTCCGCGACCGGCTGCCCGCCGGTCAACCCGTCGGCTCCGGCGGCAGATCGCCGAGCGCCATCCTGATCGCCTTATCGCCCGGACCGGCGGCCTGGATGGCGTCCATCAGCGTATGCACTACGTCGTGCCTGGCCAGGCCCAGGTCCAGCAGCCGCTGGGCCGCGTCCCATAGCTCAGGGGGATCGCCGCGCCAGAGCCGCTCGGCCAGGGCGACGTGCCGGTCGATGTGCTCGGCCCGCGCTGGCTGGCCGGCCGAGTCGCCCGCTGAGTCACCATGATCGGCGGCGAGCAGCGTGCGCCGGTCCTCGGTCCTGGCCGGATCAAGGACGCTCAGGTCGGTGCCGCGGTAGGTCCCTTCTAGCACTCCGAACGCGAATGCCCGGCGCGGCAGCGCCTCCAGATCGCGGTCCGGCAGCAGCCGGGCGACCAGGGCCGGCTCCAGGCCGAACGACGCCGGGTCGCGGTAAACCCGGCTGAATGTCGCGATGGCGTCGATCGCGGCATCGAGCGTCTTGCTGATAGCGGCGATATCGAGCCCGGATTTCGCCCCAGCCCAGCGTGCCCAGGCCACGAGCACATGCGGCATCGCATGCTGTTCCGCCGGGGTCAGCATCACCTTTCTCGGCAGCCAGTCGAGCAGGAACGTCTCGGCCTTTGCCGGGCTGACCCGAAGCGGGCGGCCGAAGTCCCGGTCGCAGCCATAGTCAACAATGTGATCGGCGCACCGGCTGGCCGCTTCCAGGTCGGACAGGTCCTCGGCCTCGTCGGAGGCAAGGAACTCGGCCACCAGCATGGCCCGGCGGTCTCGGCGCCAGGTCTGGCGGCGGACGGCACCAGGCCCGATGACGCCGGGCGGCACCCCGGTCCACTGGACCTGGCGGGCGGCGGCCGTCCCAGCCTGACCTGGCGGCAGCGTCCGGATCCGCGCCCTGATGAAGGCGTGGTAGGACGGGAACGACTTGCTGACCGGTGCGTTCGGCGTGGACTCGGCCACGGCGAGTGCCGATTCGAGCAGCCGCCTGGCATTGGGCGGATCGACCTGGCTGAAGCTGGCCCCGCCCGAACCGCCGGAGTCGCGGCAGTAGTCAAGCAGCTTGCCCACCTGAGAGGTGACCCAGCCGTCCCTGATCATCCCGCCCGCGTTGTAGTCCACGACCACGACGAGGGCGTGGTCATCCCGGCCGGCGTAGCTGAAGACGCAGATGACCTCGTCGCGATCGCCGTAGGAATCGGAGTTGATGTAGCACTCGGCGGCCTCGACGGCCCCGGCATGCTCGGCCCAGCCGGGACGGGCGACCCCGCGCTCCATCAGGGCAAGCGCAGCTTGCTCGGCCTTGGCTGCCTGCCGGGGAGTGCCCAGGCAGGCGATTCCGGACAGCAGCGCGAGCGCAGCCGGGCTACCCTGCTCCGCGGCGTATCCGACCAGCCCCTCGCCGACCAGTTCCTCCACGTCAGCGCGGCGGCGGCGGATCTCGGAGCGGCCCGCGCTGGTCGGCTGGCTCCACCACGTGCCGAGCAGTTCGCTGACCATCAGCTCTGCATCGAGCGGGCTGCGCACGGCGAGCAGTTCCCTGGCGGCGCGGAGCATCTCGGCGAACAGCGCGTTGGGCGGCGGCGCAGCACCGCGGGACGGTCGCCCGGCGGACCCGGAGCGACCGGAACTGCCGGAAGGCTCAGCGCGTCGGCTCTGGGGGGTCACGTACCTAGCTTTTCAGATCCAGTCGGGACGATGCCAAGCTTAGCCGCGGCGCGCCGCCGCCAATGCCAGCGCGGAATGCGAATCGCCGACCCGGCCGGCCCCCGCCGGGTCCTCGGCGACCCGATGACATGGGCGGTAACTGGTCGGCTGGCGAGGAGTAGAACTCGATCGGGACGCAAACCGGCAGCAACAGGCCGGTACGCTGGCAGACGCTGACGTTCGCGGCTTCCGGTCGCACCAGTGCCGTGTCTGGTCGGCCATAGGTTGCTTGGTCGGCCGTGCTGAAGTGTCAACGATCACCTGGTAACTAGGACATAATACCTTTCTGGGGGGCACGCCAGCCGCCATGCCGAAGCAACAGGCGGCGAAGGATAAGGAGTTGCGGCTATGCGGCGCGCCTTGCAGCGGCACGGAATATTCGGCGGGCGCCTACGCGCGCGCCTGCTTGCCACGTCCGGCGGGATGCTGGCACTGGCGCTCGCCGCGGGCGGCTGCGCCGTGGCCGGGGCCGGGGCTGCCAGCCAGACGCCGGTCCCTGGCGGCCTGGTCACCTATGCGCTGCCGGCCAACGTGAAGCCGAACTACATCTTCCCGTTCACGCCTGGCCAGTACTTCTCCCAGGTCAATACCGGCAACCTGCAGTACCTGCTGTACCGGCCGCTGTACCTGTACGGGACCGCCGGACTGCCCTACCTGAACGACCAGCTCAGCCTGGCCTATCCGCCCACGTACAGCGGTCAGGTGGTGACCATCAGGCTGAAGCATTACGTGTGGTCAGATGGCGAGCCGGTGAACGCGGATGACGTGCTGTTCTGGATGCACATGATGCAGGCTGACGCGGCCAAGGACTGGGGTGGCTACGTGGCCGGGGGGATCCCGGACAATGTGCAGAGCGTCCGCGAGGTGAGCCCGACCGAGGTGCAGATGGTCATCAAGGGCAAGTACTCGCAGACCTGGTTCACCGATAACGAGCTGAGTCAGATCACCCCGATGCCGAAGGCCTGGGACCGCACCGCGAACGGGCCGAGCAACTGCACCAATGAGGAGAGCGACTGCACCGCCGTCTTCAGCTACCTGAATGGCCTGTCCGCGAATCCGACGTCCTGGCCGGGATCGCCGATCTGGCGGATCGTCGACGGGCCGTGGCGGCTGACGGGCCTCAGCTCGCAGGGCCTGCTGACCTTCAAGCTGAACGGCAGCTACTCCGGGCCGCTGCCGAAGGATCACATCAGCGAGTTCCAGGAGGTGCCGTTTACCTCGGAAGAGGCCGAGTACAACGTGCTGCAGGCGGGTGGCAGTCAGGGGCTTGACGTCGGCTACCTGCCCACGGTCGACGCGCCGGTACCTCCGCCCGGAGCCTCGGTGGGCCAGAATCCGGTGTCCGGATACCGGCTGCAGGCGCTGTACGAGTGGGGACTCAACTACATGCCGTACAACTTCGCCCCGCAAGACCCGCAGCAGGCCGTCTTCCACCAGCTGTACTTCCGGAAGGCGCTGCAGCTGCTGTTGAACCAGGCGGCAATCGTCGAGGGTCCGCTGCACGGCTACGGCCAGGTGTCCGTCGGCCCGGTCGGCGACTATCCGGTGACCGAGTACCTGTCGCCCAGGGGCAAGCAGGGCGACCCGTTTCCTTACAACCCGATCCAGGCTCGCACCCTGCTCGCCGATCACGGCTGGAAGGTGATCTCTGGCGGCACCAGCTACTGCGTCAATGCCGGGATCGGACCTAGTCAATGCGGCAAGGGTGTGCGGCTGGGCGCGCAGCTCGCGATCTCAGTGCTCTTCGCCACCGGCAACGCCTGGGTTCAGTCGTCGCTCCTTGAGCTGAAGTCGAACGCGTCTGACGTGGGCATCAACATCACGCTGAACCCGGCAACCTTCGACGGAGTGCTCAACGAGGTCTTCGGCGGCTGCGGCACGGCGACTACCTTCAAGTCCTGTCAGTGGCAGATCGCCGACTGGGGCGAAGGCTGGAGTTACGTGCCCGACTATCTGCCGACCGGTGACGAGCTCTTCGGGTCGCAGTCGGCCAGCAACATCGGTCGTTACGCCGACCACACGAACGACGTGCTGATCGCGAAGACACTGGCGACCTCCAGCCTGCAGGCGATGTGGTCGTGGGAGGACTATCTGGCCCAGCAGCTGCCCGTGGTGATGCAGCCGCTCGCGCCAGCGGCACTGGTGGAGAGCGTCGACACGCTGCAAATCGGCACGCTGAGCCCGACGCTGACCATCACCCCAGAAGACTGGTACTACGTGCGGTGAAGCGCGGGCATCAGGAGTCGCGGTGATCGGCCGGCCGACCAGCAGCGGAGCCCTCCGCCGGTGATCGGCTACCTGGTCAGGCGTGGTCTGCAGGCTGTCGCCGCGCTGCTGGGCGTCAGCGTGATCGTCTTTGCGATGCTCTGGCTGCTGCCCGGCGGGCCGCAGCGCGCCTTGTTCGGTACCGGCAGCCCGACGCCGGCCCAGCTGAGCATCCTGCGCCGCGACTACGGGCTCGGCGACCCAGTTGTCGTACAGTACGGATACTGGCTGAGCCAGGTGCTGCGCGGAAACCTGGGCTACTCCTATGTGGCTAACGCGAGCGTCGGATCGCTGCTCGCGGCCAGCCTGCCGCGAACACTGGCGCTGACCTTCATCGCGACCGCGATCGCGGTCGCGGTCGCGATTCCGGCCGGGCTGGTCCAGGCGGTGCGCCGGGATTCGGCGACCGACCGGGTAATCCGCGGCCTGTCGTACGTCGGCTACGGGATGCCATCGTTCTTCCTCGGCTCGATCCTGATCCTGGTATTCGCCGTCCGGCTGCATATCTTCGGTGCGCAGGGACCGCAGGCGCCCGGGATCGCCGGCGTGCTGACCGACTGGCGGGACCTGACGCTGCCGGTGCTGACCCTGGCCGTGCTGACCGTCACGATCTTCGCCAGGTATGTGCGCTCTTCGGCGGTTGACAGCCTGGGCCAGGACTACGTGCGCACCGCGCGGGCCGTCGGGGCCGGCCAACGGCGGGTGCTCGCCAGGCACGTGCTGCCGAACTCGCTGATCCCGGTGATCACCTTGGCTGGCCTGAGCCTGCCCAGGATCTTCGGCGGTGCTCTGGTGGTCGAGAGCCTGTTCAATATCCAGGGAATTGGCTGGCAGCTCTGGCAGGCGGCGCAGCAGCACGACTTCCCCGTGCTGCTCGGCTTCATCCTGGTGGTCGGGGCCGGCACCGTGATCGGTTCACTGCTCGCCGACGTCGGCTACCTGATCGCGGATCCGCGGGTCAGGTACGCCCGGTCATGACCGGCAGGCATGCGGCACCGGCCAGGCGGCCAGCGCAGACTGGCCGGATTGCCGCCCAGTCCGGCCTGGAGCGGGACGCCGCAGTCCTGGCCAGCCTGACACGCCGATCCGGCCGCTCCGGCCGGTCCAGCCAAGCGGCCGGACCGAGCCCGATGACCATGGCCGGCGCGGCACTGATCGCGGCGATGGCGGTGTTCTGCTTCGCCGGGCCGATCTTCTACCGGACCGACCTGGTCCACGTCAACCTGCTGCTAGGCAACCGGCCGCCGGGACCTGGTCACCCCCTGGGCACCGACGCCGATGGCGTGGACGTGCTCGGCAGGCTGATGCAGGGTGGCCAGCTGTCGCTGGAGGTCGGGATCGCCGCCGGCCTGCTCGCCGCGGTGATCGGCTCGCTGTGGGGGGCAGTGGCCGGCTATCTGGGCGGCGCGGTAGATGCGGTCATGATGCGCGTGGTAGACGCTGTGATCGCCATTCCGACCCTGGTGCTGCTGCTACTGCTGACCGCCATCTATCCGCCGTCGCCCGCCACGCTGGTGGTCGTGATCGCGACGACGTCGTGGCTAAGCACCGCACGGCTGGTCCGCGGCCAGGCGCTGACACTGCGGGCCAGGGAGTACGTGCATGCGGTCCGGATGATGGGCGGCGGCAGGACCCGGGCGGTCGTCCGCCACATCGCCCCGAATGCGCTCGGCACGATCACCGTCAACGTCACCTTCCAGATCGCCGACGCAATCTTGGTGCTCGCGACCCTGAGCTATCTGGGCCTCGGCGTGCGGCCGCCCTCATCGGACTGGGGGGACATGATCGCTGGCGGGATCCAGTACATCTATGACGGCTACTGGTGGGAGATCTACCCGGCCGGTCTGGCGATCATCGTCGTCGTGGTCGCGTTCAACCTGCTCGGCGACGGCCTGAGCGACCGGCTTGTGCCGCCCGCGCGCCAGCCCTGACCCGGCCCGTCAGATTGCGAGCCTGGACGGCCGCGGTGGCGGCTGGCCCCGATCGCTCATCCCACCCCGGTCGGGTCCGATGCCGATTATCACTGGCTAAAAGCCACTTCCCGCCGCGGACGGCAAGCCTTGCGGCCCGGTTGCCGCTAGCCTTCTTGTGTCCGCAGTGCGCAGGAAGGGGATCGTCCATGGTTGCTCGCACGGGTGCGAGGTGCTTGCGTTGAGCGCCGAGACCTCCGTGCCGCAGGCTGGACGACCCGGCCCCGGCGCGGATGCGTGCGATGCTGCGCTGCTCGATGCGCTGCTGGACGAGGCGCCGATCGGATTCGCGTTCATCGATACCGAGATCAGGTTGCGCCGCGTCAACCGCACGCTGGCCGAGATGGTCGGCATCAAGCCTGCTGAGCAGCTCGGGCAGCCGCTGGCCCAGGCCTGGCCAGCCGCCCTGGCAGCGCGAGCCGATGCCGCAGTGCGTCAGGTGCTGGCCGGCCGATCGGCGGCCGTGGGCGATACCGCAGACACCTCTGGCGTGACCGTGCCTGGCCAGGTTCCGTCAGCCGGCGAGGCGGTCGGCAACGGTTCAGCCGGTCTCGGGCAGGACAGGCTGCTGTCGCTGACCTGGCGTCCGGCGCATGCGCCGGACGGGACGGTGACCGGCGTGACGATGATCGCCGTAGATATCACCGGTCAGCGGGATGCGGCGGAGGCGGTGCGCCGGACCGAGGAGCGTTACCGGTCGCTGGTCCAGGCCGGTAACCAGGTGGTCTGGGTGACTACGCCTACTGGCCAGGTGGCTGAGGATTCGCCGGAGTGGCGCTGGATCACTGGGCAGTCAGTTGACGAGTACGCCGCAGGCGGCTGGCTGGCTGCGATCCATCCGGACGACAGGGACCGGATCGAACGGGACTGGCTCGACTGCATCAGGACCGGAACCGTCTTTGACGGAAGTTACCGGGTTCGCACCAAGACCGGGTCCTACCGGAACTATGACGTCCGCGCCGTGCCGATCGAGCGGGACGGCACCATCGTCGAGTGGATGGGAGCCAGCACCGACGTCACCGGCCAGCGCGAGGCCGAGGAAATGCGGGGCCGGCTGACCGAGCAGCTGTCGGCGGCGGCGCTGCGTACCGCACGGCTGCAGCAGGCGACCTCGATGCTGGCCGAGGCGCTCACGGTCGAGCAGGTGGTTGCCGTCATCACCGAAGTGGGCAGGTCGGCGATCGGCGCCGACCGGTCCGCGGTGGCGATGGTCGACAAGGACAGGCTCCGGCTGCGGGTGGTCAGTCCTGGCGAGGTGACCGACGGGCTGGGTGAGCGGACCGGCGAGATACCGCTCGACGTGCCCAGCGTGATGACCGCCGCGATCGCCTTGCGCCGGTCGCTGGTGCTCGACAGCCCGGATGCCCTGCGCCGGCATTTCGAGGCTGAGGTGGATGTCGACCTTTTTCTGCGCAGCAGCGGCGAGCAAGCGTGGGTAGGCCTGCCTTTGACCACGTCAGGGGCGCCGCTCGGGGCGTTGCGGTTCTCCTTCACCAGGCCGCGCCAGATTACCGACGAGGAACGGGTGTTCCTTGAGGCACTGGCCGGCCAGTGCGCCCTGGCGGTTGAGCGCGCCGTGCTATTCGAGCGGGAGCACACGACCGCGGAGACGCTGCAGCGCAGCTTGCTGCCTGACAGCCTGCCTGACGTGCCAGGGATCGTGCTCAAGGCCTTCTACAAGCCGGTGAGCATCGAGATCGGCGGTGACTGGTACGACGCGTTCCGGCTGCCGGACGGGAAGCTGGCCGTCGCGGCTGGTGACGTGATGGGCAAGGGTCTGACCGCGGCCGCCGGGATGGGGCGGGTCAGGAACGCGCTGCGCGCGCTGGCGCTGACCGATCCCCGGCCAGCCGCCGTGCTGGCGGGACTGGACCGGCTTTTCATCGCCACCGAGCTGGAGGAACAGGTCACGACAGTTTGCTACCTGGTGGTAGATCCGGGGACTGGGGCTGGAGTGGCTGGCAATGCCGGTCATCTACCGCCGCTGCTGCTTGGCCCGGGTATGCCGCCCAGGCTTGATCCGACTGAGGCTGGGACGCCGCTTGGCTGGGCTAGCCCACGGCAGCAGTATCCGTTCAGCCTGCCACCCGGAAACACGGCGGTGCTTTACTCCGATGGTCTGGTGGAGAACCGCACCCGCGGGCTGGACACTGGCCTGGACGAGCTGGTCGCCGTGGCAGCACAGGCGCCGCCCGCGGTGGTGGAAGATCCAGCGAAGTTGATTGATTATCTAGTTGACCGGATGCTCGCAGGCTATGAGCAGGACGACGATGTCACTGTGCTGGTACTGCAGATGCCGAGTCGCGAGGCTGGTCGGCCGGCGGGCCGGGCCAGCCGGGGACGCGCCTGAAGGATTTGCGAGGAAGATCAAGCGGTGGCAGTTGTGGGTACGCTTTTGCAGCGTGTGGTTGACGCCATGGATCGGCGAGGGGGATTCGGCCTTGCAGCGGTACGAGCTACCCATCAACTCCACCTAAGGTGGGGGGCGGGAGCGGAGCCAGTCGCGGCCGCTGCCACGTGCGGCAGAGCGGGGGCTCTGTGGACGGTCAGAGAAGCCTTGCCTTGGCGGTAGGGTCCGGTTTCTTGCCAGACGATCGCGGGAGTGTGTCGGTGTCGCCAGCTAGTTCGGTCGGATGTGGAATGACCGCGCCATGGCGACTTATCGGCCAGCGAAGGAAGGGGTGACCGCGGTGGCAGGCGCTGCAAGCTCCGCGGCGCGGAGGCAGCCGACGCCCTCGGGCGCAGGCGCTCGCGTTCCGCAGCAATCCCGGGCGGAGCCAGCTGATGATGCTGGCGGGACGGCCGACGCTGCTGTCGCCTTGGTGGCGGCCGATGCGATGGCCCCGGCCGGTTCGGCAGCGACCGGCCAGCGGGCCGGTGCTGCATCGCGCCGGGCTGCCCGGCGGGCAGCCAAGAAGGACGGCGCCGCGGCATCAGGTTCGAGCGATGCCGCTGCGGTAGCCGATCAGGCCGTGATCCCTGCGTCGGCCGGTTCGGAACCAAGGGCCCGCAGATCGGAGCGATCGGCGGACCCGGAGCATGGAGCCGGCGATCCCGCGGCTAACGGAACAGGACCTGGCCCGGGCGGCGGGAGTGAGCGCCGCGGGCTCGCTGATCTGGAAGGTAACGTGAACCTGGCGGATGTGACCGACCTGGACGTCGACCCGGATCTCGGCCCGGTGGGCGACCTTGACGTCGACGTGGATCTGGCCTCAGTGGCCGACCTGGATGTCGACGTAGATCTCGATGATCTTGCCGAACTCGACGGCGACGAGGTGATCGGCGACGACCCGATCATCGGCCTGGATCTCGGCGATGCGGTGGCAGGCGGCGCAGAGGTCGGCGATGAAGAGGCTGACGACGTCGATGATGCGGATGAGGCTGATCCCGCGGCCGCTACCGTGGTCGGCGCCGCCGTCGCAGGCGCTCCCGCGGCGGCCGGCGGTGCCGCGGAGGAGAGCGACGACGAGGCATTCGTCTACGGCGACGACGATGAGGACCTGCCGGCTGCGCAGGTCGCGGTGGCCGGAGCCACCTCCGACCCGGTTAAGGACTACCTCAAGCAGATCGGCAAGGTGCCGCTGCTCAATGCTGAGCAGGAAGTCGAGCTGGCCAAGCGGATCGAGGCTGGCCTGTTCGCCGAGGAGAAGCTGGCCGACGGCGGCAGGTCGCTGCCGCTAGATGTTCGCGGCGATCTGGAGTGGATCGCTGAGGACGGCCGACGGGCCAAGAACCATCTGCTCGAGGCGAACCTGCGGCTGGTGGTCTCGCTGGCCAAGCGCTACACCGGCCGGGGCATGCTGTTCCTCGACCTGATTCAGGAGGGGAACCTGGGCCTGATCAGGGCGGTCGAGAAGTTCGACTACACCAAGGGCTACAAGTTCTCCACCTATGCCACCTGGTGGATCAGGCAGGCGATCACCCGGGCGATGGCCGACCAGGCTCGCACCATCAGGATCCCGGTGCACATGGTCGAGGTGATCAACAAGCTGGCCAGGGTGCAGCGGCAGATGCTGCAGGACCTGGGCAGGGAGCCGACTCCCGAGGAGCTGGCCGCGGAGCTGGACATGACCCCGGAGAAGGTCATTGAGGTGCAGAAATACGGCCGGGAGCCGATCTCGCTGCATACCCCGCTTGGCGAGGACGGGGATAGCGAGTTCGGCGACCTGATCGAGGACTCCGAGGCGATCCAGCCGGGTGAGGCGGTCAGCTTCACGCTGCTGCAGGAGCAGCTGCACTCGGTGCTCGACACTCTGTCCGAGCGTGAGGCCGGCGTGGTGTCGATGCGATTCGGACTGACCGACGGCCAGCCGAAGACGCTCGATGAGATCGGCAAGGTCTACGGCGTGACCAGGGAGCGGATCCGCCAGATCGAATCGAAAACCATGTCCAAGCTGCGCCATCCATCCCGATCCCAGGTCCTGCGCGACTACCTCGACTGACCCAGCCAGCCGCTCGCGGTTGGCTGCCTCTGCCTCGACTAGTCCGGCCCGCCCGCGGTTGGGTGCTCAGGAGGCGCGGTTGAAGATGGTGTCCCTGATGTCCATGATGGCCTGGTCAAGCTCGGCGATAGCATGATGAATCCGGTCGGCTGCGAGGTGCGGGCCGATCAGCCCGAGCGCGGTCTCGAGATCGAGTCCTGCCGCGAACAGTCTGCGGACCACGATGTCGTTCAGACCCTTGGCAATCCGGTCGCGATCATCGGCTACGTGCCGGATCGCTTCCACTGAGTGAAACGGGCCGTCGTCAACCGCCCCCTTGCCGACGGTCGGCAGATCACCGGCCGACCAGGCCTGAGCTACGTCCTGCGCCGACCCGATCGCGCCAGCAGCAGACGTGACTGATGAGCGGTCCATGAGCGGCGGCTCCTTGGTCCAACCCGGCTGGCGTGTCTGGCCGTGCCGCCAGGGTCCGGAGCGACGTGGTTACCTGCGCTAGGTCTCGCAAAACGGGCCGTCGTCAACCGCCCCCTTGCCGACGGTCGGCAGATCACCGGCCGACCAGGCCTGAGCTACGTCCTGCGCCGACCCGATCGCGCCAGCAGCAGACGTAACTGATGAGCGGTCCATGAGCGGCGGCTCCTTGGTCCAACCCGGCTGGCGTGTCTGGCCGTGCCGCCAGGGTCCGGAGCGACGTGGTTACCTGCGCTAGGTCTCGCAATTCGAAGAAGTTGTAAACACTACTACTCGGTAGACTACGCTCGCCTTGCCGTCCTGGATAGCCTCAACGGCACTGCGTACTTACTGGCAGTCAGCCTGGACGCCAGGCGGCGGCTCCATTAAGGCCGCAGCCGCGGCTTCGATCACCGGGCTGCGGTCGCCGGTGCCTTGGGGCTACCGGGCGGCCGTGGCACCCTCGCCGGGCTTGCTGCTGAGCCTGGCAGTCTCGTCCTGGATCTCCACGGCCACCTTCGCGAGCGCAGGCGCGTGCTGGCGATTGTGGTGCGCGCAGAACAGGAGTTCACCAGATCCGGGCAGTATGACCCTGACGTAAGCCGGGGCTCCGCACCGGTCACACAGGTCGTTGGCGTTCAGCGGCTTCGTTGGGGCCATTGCTCCGGTCATGTCCGCCTCCCCTGCCTGATACCGACGACGTCTTCGCCGGTCTACAACCTGCGACTTTCTTACCGCATCACAACACCTAGCCAGCGCGGCATCTTCCCATGCGAGCGTGGCGTACGCCGTGGGCGAACACATTAAGGACCACTGGCCAGATCTTTATACATGACCCGCGTCGGGAGCAAGTTGTCCCAGGTCGCCGGGTATGTGATCGGCGTGGCTGCCCTGGTCTGTCGGTGCGGGCGGCTAGTCTGCAAAGCAGGAAATTTTTGGTCGGCCAGCGCCCGGGCAACGTCAAGGCGCCGGCTGGTAGTTACCTGGGGAGAGCGCCTTGACCGCCGCTTTGCGCGAAGCGCCGCCGTCGGCCAGCGCGGCCGACGGCTACACAGCTCGCCATCTCACCGTCCTTGAGGGCCTTGAGGCCGTCCGCAAGCGGCCAGGCATGTACATCGGCTCGACCGATGGCCGCGGCCTGCTGCACTGCCTCTGGGAGATCATCGACAACTCGGTAGACGAGGCGCTGCACGGTAGCTGTAACCGGATCGAGGTCATTCTGCATGCCGATCGCTCAGCCGAAGTGCGGGACAATGGCCGCGGCATTCCGGTGGACCGCGAGCCTAGAACGGGTCTGACCGGCATCGAGTTGGTGATGACCCGGCTGCATGCGGGCGGCAAGTTCGGCGGCAGCTCTTACACCGCGTCCGGTGGCCTGCATGGCGTCGGCGCGTCGGTGGTGAACGCGCTGTCCGGCCGGCTGGACGTGCACGTGGACCGGGAGGGCCATGAGTGGGCGGCCAGCTTCAGGCGCGGCGTTCCCGGGCAGTTCGGCGCTGCTGGCGCTGATGCCGCGTTCGAGCCAGGTTCCGGCCTGCGCAAGGTACGGAGGGTGCCGAAGTCGCAGACCGGCACCAAGACGCGGTTCTGGCCGGACCGCCAGATCTTCATTCCCGGCGCCGACCTGGCCTTCGACGCTCTGACCCAGCGTGCCAGGCAGACCGCATACCTGGTGCCCGGCCTGCAGATCGTGGTTGTCGACGAGCGCGCGGACGGCGATGGCACCGCCGCCGGGGGCGATCAGCCGCGCACCGCCGAGTTCAAGTTCGCCGGCGGGATCAGTGAGTTCTGCGCGCACCTGAGCAGCGGTGATCCGGTCACCGACGTGCTGCGGCTGACCGGATCAGGCCAGTTCACCGAGACGGTGCCGGTGCTTGACTCACACGGCCACCTGACCCCGACTGAGGTGGAGCGGGAACTGGCGGTCGATCTGGCGCTGCGCTGGGACAGCGGGTACGACACAGTTACCCGGTCGTTCGTCAACGTCATCGCGACGCCGAAGGGCGGTACGCACGTCACCGGCTTCGAGCGGGCGCTGGTCAAAACTCTGAACGAGCAGCTTCGCGCCGCCCGGCTGCTGCGCAACGGCGACGAGCCGGTGATCAAGGAAGACGTGCTCGAGGGCCTGACGGCGGTGATCGCCGTCCGGCTGCCAGAGCCGCAGTTCGAGGGCCAGACCAAAGAAGTACTCGGCACTCCGGCGGCCTCCAGGATCGTCGCGCAGGTGGTCGGCAGCGAGCTCAAGGCCTTCCTCGAGGGCCGGGTCCGTGGCAGCAAGCAGCAGGCTAAAGCAGTGCTCGACAAGGTCGCCAGCGCCGCCAAGACCCGGATCGCCGCTCGTGAGCACCGGGAGAATCAGCGCCGCAAGTCCGCGCTCGCGACCTCGGCTCTGCCGGCCAAGCTGGTGGACTGCCGGTCCGCTGACGACCGCAGCGAGCTCTTCATCGTGGAGGGGGACTCGGCGCTCGGCACCGCGAAGCTGGCCCGCGACTCCGAGTTCCAGGCGCTGCTGCCCATCCGCGGCAAGATTCTCAACGTGCAGAAGGCGTCGCTGTCGGACATGCTCAGGAATGCCGAGTGCGCCGCCATCATCCAGGTGCTCGGAGCTGGCTCAGGCAACGCGTTCGATCTTGACGCGGCGAGGTACCAGCGGGTGATCCTGATGAGCGACGCCGATGTCGACGGCGCGCATATCCGCACCCTGCTGCTCACGTTGTTTCACCGGTACATGCGCCCGCTGGTAGAGGCTGGCCGGGTGTTCGCCGCCGTCCCGCCACTGCACCGGATCGAGCTGATCAATCCGCGCAAGGGCCAGGAGCGCTACATCTACACGTATTCCGACCCTGAGCTGCACCGGATCATGCTGGAACTGGAGCGAAAGGGCCAGCGGTGGAAGGAGCCTCCGCAGCGGTACAAGGGCCTTGGCGAGATGGACGCGGCCCAGCTGGCCGAGACCACCATGGATCCGCGCCGCCGGACTCTGCGCCGGATCAAGATCGCCGACGCCGCCGCCGCCACGGGCATATTCGACCTGCTGATGGGCACCGAGGTTGGCCCGCGCCGGGATTTCATTGTCGGCGGCGCCGCCGAGCTTGACCCGACCAGGATCGACGCCTGACGCCGCGTCGGCAGGTCGTCTAAGTGAGTGTTTGACTCTTGGGTCATGGCAGACAGCAAGCCGCTCAGGGGCAGGGTCGCGCTGGTGGCTGGTGCCACGCGGGGAGCGGGCCGGGCCATAGCGGTCGAGCTCGCGCGGGCCGGAGCGACGGTGTACGCGACCGGCCGGAGCAGCCGCGTTGCCGGGCCTTCTGAGATCGGCCGCCCGGAGACCATTGAGCAGACCGGCGAGCTGATCGCGGCCGCAGGGGGCGATGACGGACGGGACTGCTGAGTACAACGCCGCCTACCGGTATCACGAAGGCTTCTACTACGACCTGGTGAAGGCGGCGGTGCAGGTACACCGGGCGGGCGGTCACGGCGCTCGCTGCCGATGCCGGGGTGGCGCGCTGGTCGGGCCAGGTGCTGTCAAGCGGCCAGCTGGCACGGGCCTGCGGACTCACCGATACCGACGGAACCCAGCCCGACTGCTGGCGATACGTCGTCGAAGTGCAGGACAAGAACCTTCCGGCAAACGATCACGGCTACCGCTGACCGGATGCCCGCACCCGCGCTGGCTCGTGGGACCAGCTACTTCATGACCGCGCGGATCGCGGTGGCTAGCTGATCGCGGCCAGGCTGCACCGCGCGGTCCAGCTCAAGCGCGAAGGGGAGCACCGCACCGTCCGGCCGGCCCAGCCGCTTCGGCGGAGCGACCAGCCGCATCTCCTCGGCCACGGTGGCCAGTATCTCGCCGCCGAGGCCGCACGACCGGTTGGAGTCGTCGATGACGACCAGCCGGCCGGTCTTGTCCACCGATGCCGCGAGCGCTTCCCAGTCGAACGGGTAGACCGTGCGCGGATCGAATACCTCGACCGACACCTCGTCACTGAGCTCGTCGGCGACGGCCAGCGCGTCATGGACGCAGCCGCCTACCGCGACCACCGTAACGTCGGAGCCGACCCGATGGACCCTGGCCGACCCGATCGGGACCGGGCCGAGCTGGGTGGTGACATCCTCCCGCACTCCCATGGCAAGCGCGGGCGCGAACAGCACTGTCGGATCGTCGTCTCTGATGGCCGACACCAGCAGGCCGTAGGCATCGGAGGGCATCGCGGGGACGATGGTCTTGACGCCAACGTGAGCGAACAGGCTGTACGCCTGATCGGAGTGCTGACCTGCCCACCCCGCGCGGGAGCCTGAACTGGGGACGACATAGGTCACCGGCACGGCTACCTGACCGCCGGTCATCAGCGAGAACTTATGCGCCTGGTTGGCGATCTGCTCGAAGACGAGGAACAGCAGCGAAGGGATCTGGAACTCGATCACCGGCCGCAGCCCGCACAACGCTGCGCCGGTCGCCATGGATGTGAACGCCTGCTCCGAAATGGGCGTATCGGTCACCCGGTCCGGTCCGAAGCGCTGCGCCAGGCCGAGCGTGAGCTGGGCTATCCCGGCGGCGATGTCCTCGCCGAGCACGCACACAGCCGGATCGCGCTCCAGCTCGTCGGCGAGTGCCTTGTTGAGCGCCTTGGCGTAGGAGAGCTTTGCCATCACCGCACCCCGGCTCGCGCGCGCAATCCGCTGGCGTACAGGTAGTCGAGTGCACCAGAAGGATCAGGGTCAGGGCTGGCTTTGGCAAACTCCTGCGCCGCATTGAGCAGATCGGCGATCTCGGCGTCCAGCCGGTCGCGCTCGGTCGCGGTGATCCGCGCCCCTTCGATCTCCAGCGGGTCGCGCAGCCGCCACCGCTCGATTTCCTGCTCGGTGCGGTAGCTGAGCTTCATCCTGAACTCGATGGTGTGATGCGGGCCGTACCGGTAGGTCAGGCACTCCAGCAGGCTGGGCCCGTCGCCAGCCCGGGCGGCGGCCACCGCACCCGCGGCAGCTTCTTGTACCGTCTCGACGTCCATCCCGTCGACCGTGACGGCTGGGATGCCGAACGCGGCGGCCCGGCCGGCCGCGGTGCCCGCGACCGCGGCGGCCGTGGGCATCGTCGTCGCGTACCCGTTGTTCTCGCAGACGAACAGCACGGGCAGCCGCCACAGGGCGGTCAGATTCATCGCCTCGAGCAGGACGCCCTGGTTCAGCGCGCCATCACCGAAGAAGGTGACGACAACCCGGTCGCTGCCTGACCGCTTCGCCGCCCAGGCGGCGCCGGCCGCGATCGGAGCGGCGGCACCTACGATCGCGTTCGCGCCGAGAATGCCACGTCCGACGTCTGCCGCATGCATCGAGCCGCCTCGACCGCGATTCAGTCCAGTGGCCCGGCCGCATAGCTCGGCGAGCATCCGACCCGGATCGGCGCCCTTGGCCAGAACGTGCCCGTGGCCCCGGTGGGTACTGGTGATCAGGTCGTCGTCGCGAAGCACCGAGCAGACGCCGACCGCAACCGCCTCCTCGCCGATATAGGGGTGAATGCCGCCGACGATCTCACCGGATTTCACCAGCCGCAGCGCGCACTCCTCGAAGGACCGGATCAGCCGCATCTGCCGGTAGAGGTCGGCCGGGCCCGGGGTTATGACTGCCACAGCACCGGGCAGAAATCGGGGTCGGCGTAGTCGGGCGTTCCCTCGCTTGTCTTGCGCACCAGCAGGTCATGGTTGTAGACCACCAGACTGCCGTCAGCCTTGTGGTACGGCCGCCACTGGTTCTCGCCGTCCTGCAGGTGGAAGGAGATCGCGCGCCGGGGCTGGCTGCTCCTGTTGTGGCCACTGCCGTGGTACACCCGGCAGTGATGGAAGCTCACGTGCCCCTTCGGTATCTCCACCGGGATCGCCTTGACTTCTGCGTTGTTGAACTCAGCGGTGCGGTGGAGCAGGGACTCAAGCTCGTCACGATCACGCTTGGCGAAGTGCCTGGTCGAATCGTCGCCGGGGATTTCCTTCCATAGGTGACTCCCGTCGATCATGGTGATCGTGCCCATTTCCACGCCGCAGTCGTGGAACGGGATGAATGCGGTGAGCATCCGCTCCGACGTGCAGATCTGCCAGTAATGGCGGTCGATATGCCAGGGCACCAGGTTGGATACCTCTCCGCTGATCGGCGGCTTGTAGATCATGGTCGCCTGGAACGCCCTGATCTGAGCGGCCTCGGCCAGCCGCGCGGCCACCGCACCGAGCAGCGGCTTGCGCAGGATCGCGGCGATCTCGTCAGACTCGTAGTGGACATAGTCGTTGTGCCGCTGGACCTGGCCGTGTGCGGGCTCCCAGTAGGCTAGGTTTGGCGGCCTGACCGGCAGGCTTCGATCCCGGTGACCTGCGTAGAACCGGTCGCTGGCGGCCACGAGCGCGTCGATCTCGTCGTCGCTGAACAGCTTCTGCGACAGGTACCAGCCGTGCTCCGCGTACTCCCGGACGTCGGCATCTGACGGGAGCAGTTCGGTCTGCGCCTGCGTCAGCGTGAACGGGCTCGTGGTGGTCATCGTCGGTCTCCGTTCCATCGGGTCATCGTCGGTCTCCGCTCAGTCCGGGCTCGGCCCTCAGTCTGTGATCCCAGCGCGCTCGTCCTCGAGAGCTTCGTAGAGCGCCTTGATATTGCGGCTGCCGAAGGTCAGGGCACCCTTTCGCTCGATCAGCTCGATGAAGAAGGTGTGCCGCTCATGCGTGGGCCGCACGAATATCTGGAACATCTGGCCCCAGCGATCGCGGTCGGCGAGCACGTTCAGCTCGCGCAGGACCGCGATCGGGATAGCCAGCAGTCCCAGCCGCGCCTGCAGTGTCTGGTAGTAGCCACCCGGGGCGGTCAGGAACGCCACGCCACGGCTGGATATCGTGCGGATCGCCGTGGCGATGTCGGTAGTGCGGAACGCCAGATGCTGGACTCCGGCACCGCCATGCGCCTTCAGGAAGTCGTCGATCTGCCCTGGCTCGCGGGTGAGATCGGGTTCGATCAGTGTGAAGGTGACGCTGGCCGCCTCATCCTGCACAACCTTGGAGAGCATCGCCTGGGCGCCGACCTCGATCCGCTCGTCGTAGATCTGGGCCAGTCCGAAGACGTCGCGGTAGAAGCGGACGGTGCTGTCCAGGTCGCCAGGCCGCAAGCAGACGGCGATATGGTCAAGTGCCTGCAGTAGCTCGGAGCCGTCGGCGGAGCTTCCCGCGACGCCGGCCGGTGTCATCTCGATGGCGCCTGGCGCGAATTCCTGGTCGGCCTCGGTGCGCTCGACGAGCTTGTGCAGCACATCCCCGAATCCGGAAATGACGGCGGTGCCCACCGCCGCGTCGCCGGTGCCGGAGAATTGCGGGCTGGCGGTCGGCGTGGCTCCGGCCGCGAGAGCATGCGCAAACGTCCGCCGGACGTCGTCGGTACGCAGCGCGATCACGGCGATGCCGTCACCGTGCCTGCTCACATACTCAGCCGCCGGGTGGTCCGCTGACGTGGCCGTGGTCAGCAGCAGCCTGATCTGTCCCTGGGCGAGCAGCAGCGATCGCTGCCCGGCCGGACCGGCCCCCGGCGGTTGGCGGCCGGCCACCCGGAAGCCGAACGCTTCGCACAGGGCGGCGGAAGCCTTGGCCAGGTCGCCGACGTAGTACTCCACATGGTCGATCCCGGAGATCCTCATCGTGTACCTCCCGATGCTGCGGACGGCTGGCCTGGCACGAAGGCCAGCGCGTAGAACGTGAAGGCGGGCCGATCGAGCCCGACGCCCAGTTCGGCCAGCGCGCTCAGGACATCGCCGGCGCCGATGCCGGGATCGGCTGCCGGCAGTGCGCGGATGCTTTTGGCGCTCATGGTGATCTGTCTCCCGGGTTGGCTGGTGCAGCAATGGCGGGAACACTGGCGTCGATCGCGGGCGGCCAGGACTCCGGGCCCAGGAGCACGGCGGTTCCCTCGGTTTCGCCAGATCGGCCGGCCTCCGCGACGATGACCAGCGCCGCCAGCGCGGCGGCGTCCTCGATCAGCAGTTCGGCGCTGCTGATCGCATCGGCCAGCGCGTCACCGACCGGAATGGTGCAGACCACGGGTCCGGCTAGTCCCCAGCGGGCCGCTATATATCCAGCGACGGCATTGTGGTTGGACTGGAAGAACAGCAGCGGCGGGACTCGCCGTCCTTCGTCTACGGCGCTGGCGATCGCGGCCGCGGTCGCGATATCTCCGGTCGTGCTTGCCAGCACGATCGCTATCTGATCGCCGCGGGCGGGATCGGCGGGCGGCGGACCGAAGTAGCTGCTCAGGCACAGGTCCGCAAGCGCGGCCGCGAGCGGGCTGAACGAAGATGTGACGAACCCGGCGATGGCAGGCAACTTGTCGCGGCAGTCGGCCGGCCACCGCGCGCGGGCAAGCACGGCCAGGCCATCCGGTCCGGCGGATGACCCGGTGCCCGCGTTTGCGCTGTGCACAGCGGTCGGCGTGGTCACGCGGCAGCCAGCAGGATTGCGGTGTTGGCGCCGCCGAACGCGGAGTTAAGGCTGAGCCCGTACCTGGGGCGTGCTTCCCGTGCGGCGCCGAGTACCAGATCAAGATCGCATGCGGGGTCAGGTGCCAGGAATCCGGCATTGACCGGAAGCGCTCCCGCCCGCAGCGCAAGCACGGTGACCACAAGCTCGATCAGTGCCGATGCCTCAAGCGCGTGCCCATGTACCGACTTCGTGGAGCTCACTGGAGTCGTGCTCGTATAGCTGCCCAGGGCGAGATGCAGCGCGGCGGCCTCCGACGCGTCGGCGAATCCGGTGCCGGAGCCGTTGGCGTTCACGTAGCCGATGTCCGCTGGGTCAACCCGGGCCCGGCTCAGGGCAGCGTGGATAGCGCGGGCCAGTCCGGCGCCGTCGGGCCGCGGCTGGCAGACGTGGTACGCGTCGCCTGCGCGGCCCCAGCCGGCCAGCCAGCCAAGCACGGCCGCCCCCCGGCGCTGTGCCGCGGCGGCGGGTTCGAGCACGACGGCGGCCGCTCCGTCGCCAAGCAGCAGGCCCTGCCGGCCCGCGCTGAACGGCCGGACCTGGCCATCGCGGGCCAGCGTGCGTCCGGCATCGAAGACCCCGAAGGTGTCGGCGTCGACCAGGAAGCCTGCGGCGACGATCACCTGGCCGACCCGGCCGGATCTGATCATCGTGGCTGCGTCGGCGATCGCCGTGCTGGCGGCGACACAAGCCGTGGCATAGACCCGGGCCGGGGGAGCCAGACCGGTACGCGCAGTCAGTTCAGCGACCGCGTCGCCGTTGACGCTGCGGGCGGTGGCGTCCCTGGCCGCCGCCGGATCGGAGTGCAGGGCCGGCAGGAGAACAGCAGCGGCCCGGTCATCAGGATCCAGGCCGGCCGTGTCGCAGGCGTCATCGATCACGGCGGCCAGCTCGACGGCTAGTACCGGATCCCCTGGCATTTCGGCGGCCACCGCGACCCGGCAGCGATCGGTGTCGAACCTGGCGACCCGCCCGAACGCCGGCCGACCGGAAAGCACTCCGTCAAGCAGCGGCTGGATGCCGCGGCCGAACGCGGAAGTAACGCCCAGACCAGTGATAGCGATCTTGGGCGGTTCGCGGTAATCCGGTTCGGCGCTACACATGCTCCGCGCCGGAAAGTACCTCGCGGAGTTCCGCGACGGCGCCGGAAACCGTTGTCATCTTGTCCAGCGCATCGTCGCTCAGGTCGAGTGTCACGCCGTATCGCAGCTCGACCTTGGTGATCAGCCAGGTCAGCTCGAGCGACCCGATTTGTTCCGCGACTTCCTCAGGCGAGCGGTCACCGAACGAGGCGAGCATCGCGATGACCTCATCCCTGCTCGGCTCGATCGGCTGGCTCATTCGGGCGTCCCCCCGGCCAGCACGGCGACCCGGCTGGCGACATCGGCGGTGAACTCGTCCAGCGTCATCAGGGCCAGCTGCTCGGCGTCCTCATCACTGAACTTCACCCCGAACTTGTCCTCCACCAGCACGCCGAGTTCGGCGACGGCGAGGGATTCGAGGTCGAGCCCGGCCGGTCCCAGATCGGTGTCTCCGGTCACCTCGCTGACGTCGTAGTTCATCTCCTTCAGCGCGTTGACCACGAACTGGCGGATCTCCTCGTCCATCTGCTGGACTCCTATCTGTAGCTAATGGTGCGATCACATGCGGCCCAGGCGGGCGTCATGACGCTCCGGCTGACGGCGCGGCAGCCGCAGCGCGCAGAACGGCGCGGTCGCGGACATTCTTGCCGGTGGCTGTCCGGGGGAGCGCGGCCAGGACATACAGGCGCCGCGGTCGTTTGTAGGAAGCGAGCTGATCCGCGAGCGCGGCCTCGACGTCGGCTGCTGATGAGCCGTCGCTGAGCACCAGGTACGCCTCTATGGCGCCGTCGAAGGTGACGACGGCGGCGGCCACCTGCGGCAGGGCGCACAGCGTCTGCTCCACCTCGGTGAGGTCTACCTTCAGCCCGCCGATGGACACTTGCGAATCGAGTCGGCCGAGGATGGTGACCAGGTGCGTCTTCGGGTCGATGGATGCGGCGTCCCTGGTGTGCAGCCAGCCGTCGACCCAGCGAGTCTCGTCGATCAGCCCGATGTAGGGGGATGCCGGCATTGCCACGAGGAGCTCACCATCGGCGACCCGCAGCTGCATCCCCGGCGCTGGTGCCACCGCCGGTGCGTGCCGGCCGGAGAGGTCGGTGGCGATGACGCCGAGCTCGGTCATCCCGTACATGGTGCCAAGCGGAACCTGGTAGCCGGCCGTGAACGCATCGGGCACCCACGGCCGGACCAGCTCACCGGCCACCACCATGCGCTCAAGCTGGGGCAGCGGCCTGGCGTCCGCCGTCATCAGCTCGGCGTGAAACGGCACGCCGAGCAGCATGGTCGGCTCACTGGAGGCCGACACTGCCGCCCGGATGCCGTCGGTGGTGAGCCGATCGGGAAACGCGAGCTGAACTCCGGCGTGCAGGCTGTGCAGCAGGCCGCCGACCAGGCCGAGCACGTGCACTATGGATGCCAGCAGGACGATGCGCTCGCCTGCCTTCGGGTACTCGTCCAGCTTGGCGTAGCGGCCGAGCTCGCCGAGCAGGTCCGCCGCCGTCCTGGCGATCACCTTGGACGGCCCGGTCGATCCCGAGCTCAGCTGGATCAGAGCATGCGGGCTGGCGGCAGGCCGCCCGGTGGGACGGGGCACCGCTTCGGCGGTGACGCTGGCATAGCCGGCCATGGGCGGACCGGTCACGTCACGTGCTTCGACCACGACTTGCGGGGCGAGCCGGTCAAGCGCCAGGTCCACCTCGGCGCGGGACAGCCGGTGGTCGAGCAGGCTGACCTGCGCCCCGGTCCGCCACGACGCCAGCAAGCTGGCCACGTAGCCGACCGACGGCGGAAGATGCAGCGCGACTGTGCCGCCGGGCCGCAGCCCGGCGGCCGCGAGCTGCTGTTGATGCTCGCCAACCAGCTGGCGCAGTTCCCGCCTCGTTACCGGTCCGCCGATCCACAGGCAGACGTCGTCCGGGCTACCGGCGAGCAGCTCGCGATCGACCCACTCGGGCGATTCGGCCGTTTGGGACAGAACCATTCCCGCGGGCGGAAAGTCGCAAGAGGGCTCGGACATGCATCATCCCTTAGCGAGGTGAATTTGGTGGGACAGAGGGCCCTTTTCCGTGAGAGTTACACAATTGGTGTCATCAGGTCAAGCCAGCAGCCGGACGGTCCGCATCTGGGTCGGCGGCCCAACCGAGGCCTGGCCTGACAGGCCTGGCCTGACAGGTCAGTCCTTCCTTGGCGAATCGATGGCCGCGAGGATCCCGTCCCAGAGCTTGCACCTCGCGTCCAGCGCGGTGTTGACCGTGTCCTCGCACTCGCGCCACTTGGTCTCCTCGTCGCCGCACAGGTCGGCGAGCATCTGCATGGCCATCGGCGTGTGCTCCTCAGCGTCGACCTGGATGTGCCGCTTGAGGTAGTCGACGAAGGTGGAGAGTTTGTTACCCAGATCGCTGTTGACGGCGACCACCTGATCGAACATGTCGGGAATCAGGTCTTCCCGGCCAAACGCAAACGCAGCCGCTTGGCAGTGGACCGGCAAGCGCTCGATGAATCCCCAGGTAGTCGTGGTGAACTCGGCCGACGGTTCGGGCGCAGCTGCCTCCTTCAGCGACGTAAGCACCGGCCTGCCCTGCCGGATGAGCTCGACGAATGCGTCGATCGTGGTCCGGTCAGCTCCGGCCTGGGTCATGCCGTCCAGGTACAGCTCGAAGTGGCTGATGAAGCCGTGGTCGAGTTCGTCGCTCTCCTCGACAAGCACGATGTCGTTGATCAGCCGACGGCTGCCGGCCGGCCCGGTGGGCACCCACGGTACCTGCACGCAGGTCAGGTTGCGCTGCAGCGACTTGAGCAGTGACATGAAGTCCCAGACGGCGAAGACGTGATGCTCCATGAACGTGAGCACGGCATCTAGGCCATCGAGCCGGTGATACATCGGATGACTGATCACTCGGTCACGGGCTGGGCTCACGGCCAGCTTGAGCCGTTCGACTCCGGCGCTGTCCCCGTCCCACTCGTAACGCGACATATGGCTTCCTTCCAGCTGGCGGTACGACGGTGTGCCATTTCACACTGTAAGGCCAGTTCAACAGGTCGTACAGAGCAAAATATTGCGAAACTATCTGCACCAGGAAAGGATGAGCACGAAGGACAGTAAGGTAGATCTCGGCAATGATCGGGCGCAGCTGCGGGGTCGTGGCGTGATCACCCGGCGTGACGATCGCGGGGCTGGTAGGCAGCCGAGGTGGCGCCGTCTGGGCAGGAGTCGGCACTGATGAGCGTGGACGAGGTAGATACCGCCACTGTTGACCTGGCCGCGTCGACGCTGCACGGCTCGCTGGTAGACCCCGCGCTGGAGTCGATGAATTTCCTGAACGAGGTCGCAAGCCGCTACCCAAGTGCGGTGTCGTTCGCGTCCGGGCGGCCATGTGAGGAGTTCTTCGACGTCTCGCTGATCCATCAGTACATCGATACCTACTGCCGTTACCTGACGGACGAGCTTGGGTACAGCGAGGCGCAGCTGAACCGTGCCTTGTTTCAGTACGGCCGGACGAAGGGGATCGTGCATGAGCTGATCGCCAGGCACCTGCGGATGGATGAGGGCATCAGCGCTGATCCCGAATCGATTGTGGTCACCGTCGGGTTCCAGGAGGCGATGTTCGCCGTGGTGCGGGCGCTGCGCGCGGATGAGCGGGATGTGCTGCTTGCCGTCTCGCCTGCCTACGTCGGCATGACCGGGGCAGCGCGGTTGGCCGACCTCCCGGTCTGCCCGGTGCGGAGCGGAGAAGCTGGCGTGGACCTGGACGATCTGGCTGCCCAGGTGCGCCGGGCGCGGGAGGCTGGACTGCGGGTCCGCGCCTGCTATCTGATGCCCGATTTCGCCAACCCGTCGGGCATCAGCCTGACCGTGGATCTGCGGCATCGCCTGCTTGAACTCGCCGCGCGGGAGCGCATCCTGCTGCTTGAGGACAACCCATACGGCCTGTTCCATGCCGGACCGCACCGGCCGACGCTGAAGGCACTCGACACCACTCGTCAGGTCATCTACCTGGGCTCCTTCGCCAAGACCGGCTTTCCTGGCGCCCGGGTGGGCTATGCCGTGGCCGACCAGCGGGTGGCCGCAGCCGACGGCAGCGTCAGCCTGCTTGCCGATTACCTGTCCAGGATCAAGAGCATGCTCACGGTAAATACCTCAGCGATCGCACAGGCAGTGGTGGGCGGGAAGCTGCTGACGTACGGGTGCAGCATGATCCGGGCGAACGAACGGGAGACGGCAACCTACCTGTCGAACCTGCGCCAGTTGCTTGACGGCCTGGCCAGGCGCTTCGCTGCGCCGGCGGGTTCGCGGGCGCAGGTCAGCTGGAACGCGCCGAATGGCGGCTTCTTCGTCGTGGTCACCCTGCCTTTCCCGGTCGATGACGAGCTGATGGAGTACTCGGCACGCCGGCACGGCGTGCTGTGGACGCCGATGAGCCATTTCTACAACGGCGCTGGCGGGTTGCACCAGGCCAGGCTGGCCTGCAGCCAGCTCACCGGGGAGCAGATCGAGTCCGGGCTCGATCGCTTCGCTGCCCTAGTGGCCGAGCGGTTGGGTGGCCTGAGCTAGCTGGCCGCGACGCGGGCGGGCTGACGGGAGCCGGTCACCTCCCGGCTGGTGCCGGTCCAGGCCGGCCCCGGCACCAGCCGCCGGGAGAATCGATCACGGCGTCACATGTTGGGGCAGTGGTGCGCCTTGGTCGATGACTTCGCTGGCGTGGTGGCCGCTGGCGCCGTCTTGGCGCTGCGCGCCGACGTCGGCGCGGTGGATGACACCGAACTGCGAGCTGCGCTGTGTGCGGTGCCGGTGGTCGCAGCCGAAGCTACGCCAGCGGCGCCGGCCCCCAGTCCAGCCGCGAGCACCGCGGTGAGCATCAGGCGCCGCGCTCTGGCGGCTGTGACAGTAGCCACATGTTCCTCCCTTTCGTTGCCTGGCGAGCCCAGGCCGGGCCGCCACAGATCAGCATGGGTCCGGTGGCTGAGCCGAACCTGTGGCGAACCTTTCAGCGGTCTCTGAGCGTGACCTCAGGCTGGCGGCGCCGAGCCGCCCACCGCGGCCAGCGGGTCGCTGACCCGCTCGCCGGATCCATCCCGGCGGCCGACCGGCGGTGGCAGCGGTACCGGCATACCCGCCGAGGTCGCGCCTCTGGCCGGCCCTGGCCCGGCCCAAGCCAGCACCAGCGCGTCCTCACCCTTGAGGAACCGGTGACAGCGCACCCCACCGGTAGCCCGCCCCTTCGCCGGGAACTCGGCGTACGGCGTGACCTTGACCGTGGCAGCCATCGTTCCAGGCAGTGCACCGGCGCTTCCGGCCGCCGTCACCACCACCGGCTCGGCAGCCCCGGGTGCGGTCGCCCCTGGTCCGGTCGCCCCTGGTCCGGTCGCCCGGCCTGATGCCGGATCCACGGCGCCGAACCAGATCACGCTGGCACGGGCGGCTAGCCTGATCCCGGCCATTCCGGCCGCGGCGCGGCCCTGCGGTCGCACCGACGCGGCGCTGAACCTGAGCAGCTGTGCGTCGCTGGTGATGAAGACCAGGTCCTGCTCCTCGCTTTGCAGCTGAACCGCTCCCACCACCCGGTCACCGTCCTTGAGCGCGATCACGTCGAAGTCCGCGGCATTCTGCGGGTAATCCGGCGTCACTCGCTTGACGATGCCGTTGGCGGTGCCAAGCGCCAGACCGGCACCTGCCGCCTCGGGTGCGACGATCGCCACCACGGTCTCGTCCCGCTCGGTCGCGATGAACTCGCTCACCGGTGCGCCGCCGGCCAGGCCGGGAGCGTGCGCGGTCGGTGGCAGCGCGGGCAGCTCAAGCACGCCGATCCTGACCAGCCGGCCATGCGAGGTAAGCACGCCGATCGTTCCCCTGGCGGTGGACTGCACAGCGGAGACGATGACGTCGTGTGCTGACCTGGGTTCGGTGAACCGGCTGGACGCTCGCCCTGACGAGGCGGCAGTTCCTGGCCGGTCCCGTTCCGGCTCGGGATCTTCCGGCGTCAGCTGCTGCTGGACTGACGCCTGCTGGACGGCAGTCCTGGCCAGCAGGCCGGCCGAGGAGAGCAGCACCGTGCACGGGTCGTCGGCGACCTCAAGCGGCACCGCGGCGGTCCTGGTCGCGCCGCTGCCCTCGAGGAGCACGGTCCGGCGCGGCGTGCCGAACTTCTCGGCCACGGCGGCGAGCTCGGTGGAGACAAGCTCGCGCAGCCGCTCGCCAGACTCCAGGATCGCGGTCAGCTCGGCGATCTCGGCCTGCAGGGTCTCCCGCTCGCGTTCGAGCTCGAGCCGGTCGTAGCGGGTCAGCCGGCGCAGCGGGGTGTCCAGGATGTATTGAGCCTGGATCGCTGACAGGTCGAAGATGCTGATCAGCCGTTCCTTGGCGGCCGCGGCGTCGTCGCTGGTCCTGATCACCTGGATCACTTCGTCGATGTTAAGCAGCGCGATGACGAGGCCGTCGACCAGATGCAGCCGGTCCTCGCGCCTGGACCGGCGGAACTCGGTCCGGCGCCTGACGACCTCGAGCCGGTGGTCGACATAGATCTGGAGCAGCTCGCGCAGGCCGAGCACCTTCGGCTGGCCGTCGACCAGGGCCACGTTGTTGATGCCGAACGTGTCCTCCATCGGCGTCAGCCGGTAGAGCTCGTCGAGCACGGCTTCGGGGTGGAAGCCGCTGCGGACCTCGATCACCAATTGCAGGCCGCGGTGCCGGTCGGTCAGGTCCTTCAGGTCGGCGATCCCGGCCAGCTTCTTGGCCTGGACCAGGTCCTTGATCCTGGTCACCACCTTCTCCGGGCCGACCCCGTAGGGCAGCTCGGTCACCACGATGCCGGACCGGCGCGGCGTGATCTGCTCGATCCTCGCTGCGGCGCGGGTGCGGAAGATGCCCCGCCCGGTCTCGTAGGCCTCCCTGATCCCGTCCAGGCCGACGATCTTGCCGCCGGTCGGCAGGTCTGGTCCTGGCACGAATCGCATCAGCTCATCCAGGCTGGCGTCCGGGTGGGCGATCAGGTGCCTGGCGGCCGCGATCACCTCGCCCAGGTTGTGCGGCGCCATGTTGGTCGCCATCCCGACGGCGATGCCGGCCGCACCGTTGACCAGCAGGTTGGGCAGCCCGGCCGGGAGCACCTCGGGCTGGGTCTCGGTGCCGTCGTAGTTCGGGATGAAAACGACGGTGTCCTCGTCAAGCGAGGCGGTCATCTCCATCGCGGCCGCGGCCAGCCTGGCTTCGGTGTAACGCATCGCCGCCGCGTCGTCGTCGCCGCCGAGCGATCCGAAATTGCCGTGCCCGTCGATCAGCGGCAGCCGCATCGCCCATGGCTGGGCCATCCGGACCAGAGCGTCGTAAATGGCGCTGTCGCCGTGCGGGTGCAGGCGGCCCATCACGTCGCCGACCACGCGGGCGCATTTGACGTGCGCGCGGTCGGGGCGGAGCCCCATCTCGGCCATCTGATACAGGATCCGGCGCTGCACCGGCTTCAGCCCGTCTCGCGCGTCGGGCAGGGCGCGCTGGTAGATCACCGAGTAGGCGTACTCAAGGTAGCTGCCCCGCATCTCGTCGGTCACGTCGATGTCGACGACGTTCTCCTCGAAGTCCTCGGGAGGCGGAGTTGTCGCAGTGCGTCTGGCCATGACCGCCATTGTGCCGCGACCAGGCCGCGGCCGGTGCCGAGCGAGCCCGCGGCACGCCGCCCCAGAATCGGCATCGGCCCGGTTACGGGCCGGTATGGTTAACCGCTGGGGACATTTGCAGCCCCAATGCTGGCGCCAGCCGTGCAGCGAGCGTTTGCTTCCAGGAGAGTGCCGTGGCCGAGACATCGTGGGACGCTCAGGGCGAGGCGCGCAGGGCGCTACGCGCCATTACCAGTGATCCGCTGTACGGTTCGGCGGCTTTGTCACGGCCGCAGGTGATGTCCAATCTGCTCAAGGACCTGCTGCCCGACGCGCCAAGAGAGGCCAGCATACTGCTCGCCGCGGCGCAGGCTGACCTGGCCGGTGCCTTGCAGCAGCACGTGGCGCAGGGCATGGATCTGGGCACCGCATCCCGGCTGACGTCGAGATCTTTCGCCGAAAGCACGCCGGTCACGCCGGAAGCGTGCGATTGGGTGGTCAGCGAACTGGCCATTGCGCTCGACTTGGCGCCAGCAGCCGCAGCCGGGAATGGCACGCCTGACGCCTGGCCCCAGCCTGCCGGGCAGACGGTCGCCGACACACCGGACTGGCCGCAGGTATCCGCTGGCCAAGGCGACCAGGGCGGTTACCAGGGCCAGAGTGGCTTTCCCGGCCAGGCTGGCGGCTTTCCCGGTCAGGGTGCCGTGCCCGGCCAGGGCAGTTTTCCCGGTCAGGGTGCCGTGCCCGGCCAGGGCAGTTTTCCCGGCCAGGGTGCCGTGCCCGGCCAGGGCAGTTTTCCCGGCCAGGGTGCCGTGCCCGGCCAGAGCAGCTTTCCCGGTCAGGGTGCCGTGCCCGGCCAGAGCAGCTTTCCCGGTCAGGGCGGTAGCTTTCCTGGCCAGGGCGGTTACCAGACGCCGGGGGCTGAGCTGTCGGGTTGGTCCGGGGGATCGGGTTTCGGGCCACCGCAGCCTGCGAAGAACAACAACCTGGCTATCGCAGCCCTGGTCTGCGGGGTCGCGCAGTTCGTGCTCTGGTTCCTGATCCTCATTCCCGGGCTGATCTCCGCGATCCTGGCCCTAGTCTTCGGCATGGTCTCGATGCGGCAGATCAAGCGGCGCGGCGAGGCCGGGCGGGGGATGGCGGTGGCCGGCGTGATACTCGGCGCTCTTGGGGTAGCAGGCGGCATCGTGTTGGGCATCCTGATTGCGATCGGATCCGCGTATTCCCGCGGCCAGTTCGGGAACTAGACGCAGGTGTTCAGCTCGCCGACAGACCGACGACCTGCTCGGCGGTGCGATCGCTGCTGGTAAGGTTCGCCAGTTGGCAAACCAGCCGGACGATCGCGATCCGTGCAGCGCTCGGGAGGGCGAGGAATGGGGTTTCCAGACCAGCCGCAGGGTCAGG
>Ga0208565_1000173_pt1 | contig 53386 bp, 49 predicted proteins | sample Sb_taG_7_FD_187706 | JGI IMG/M metagenome (GOLD analysis project Ga0208565, IMG submission 187706) | Peat soil microbial communities from Weissenstadt, Germany - Sb_50d_2_FS metaG (SPAdes) (version 2) | ecosystem: Environmental > Terrestrial > Soil > Wetlands > Peat | place: Germany... | reverse complement strand
GCTGTATTACCACTTCAAGTCGAAGGAAGACATCGTCCGGAGCCTGGTCGAGGACTACTACGGCCAGATGGACGCGCTGATCGCCTGGGGCCGGCAGCAGCCCAGGACGGCCAAGGTCCGCTGCGAGATCCTCAGCCGCTACGTCAGCATCGTCGCCGAGGGTGATCAGGTCTTCAGGATGCTGCACCAGAACCAGGCGGCCGTGAACACCATGGCGTCGGCGAAGAGCCGGGGTGAGCTGTTCAGGGAGCGGATGCATTCACTCATCGACCTGCTCACCGAGCCAGGAGCGCAGCTATCGGAGCAAGTCAGGGCGGCGATGGCGCTCGGCGGGATCAGCGTCGGCTGGATGTTCTTCGCCGATCAGGTGCCTGATCGGCGTGAACTGTCCGCGGCGGTGCGCGACATCGCCAGCGACATCGTGCGGGCGCCGAACCAGGACTACGCGAGGCCTGGACGCGCTGGCTGACGTCTTGCTTGGTGCACGTGCCGCCGGACGGCGACGTGGCAAAGCGGCAGCGCAGCTGCGCGCGGGCACCTGACGTAGGCGATGGCAGGCGTGCCCGCCAGCGGGACCCGGCGCCAGCCGGTCGGCTGAACCGGCTTCACCGGTGGCATCAGCACCAGCTGGCTGTTGCCGCCACCCGAGCTGACCGAGCATCCCAGGTAATAGGCAACTGGGGTAGCCGAGCCATCGACAGCGCATGGCGCCCGGATGCCGAGATGATGGAGTTCACCCGCCTCAATGACATACAGACGTGAGCTGAGCTCGGCTCCCGTGAGTTCGCTCCGCTCGACAAAATGCTGTGAAATGGCGCCGGTCAGGAGAAACGCGCAGGCTGCCGCTATCGCCACTCTCCGCCAGCGAAATTCGGTAACCAGCCATGCTATTCCGTCTGCCGCCGGTATGGTCAGCATGGCGAACACCGGAAGCAGGTAGCGCGGTGCGGCGATGGGCACGAAAAATGAGTAGGCCGCGAGCACGGACAGCGCCGGGCCGATGGCAATGCCCGCTGACACCCGCATCAGGTGCCGACCAGCCACGACTCCGATGATCACGAGCACGAGCAGCGCCAGCCACCATATGGTCAGCCCGGGATACCGCCAGCCCTGGCAGGACCCTGGCGGGCAGTAACCAGGGCCGTCAATGACCCGGAGCTGATCTCGCAGCGAGAAATACAGGCCGAACCTCGGCGGCTGCTGCGCCGTCCGCTGCAGCCGCGACGCCGGACCTCCGTAAAAGGCGTAAGCTTCGCCGATCCATTCGCTGACTCCGGCGATTATCCCGGCGGCGAAAGCGCCGAGAACACGGAGATTACGCCAGGCTGGCACAACCATAGTCGCAACAATCAGCGGAGCCACGATAAAGCACGCATCTTGGTAGCGCACCAGGAAAAGGAAGAACACGACGATGCTGATCAGCGGAAGCATTACCCGGCTCGGCAGGCGCCGGGTGACCGCCTGCAGGAACAGGCCGGTGACGGCCAGCGCTCCCAGGGCTTCCCACAGGTCAGGCATGGCCAGCGGCCCGCTCAGCAGCGCCACGGCAAGGCTGCCCAGGATGAAGCCGGCCACGGCAAGCACCCAGGTCGGCCGCAGTCCGCGCCAGCAGAGCAGGGCCAGGAACAGCCCGGCGCCGGAAAGCAGCGCCATCCAGACCCGCAGGACCAGCACGGAAGTCGTCAGCAGCGTCACCGGTGCGGCCAGCAGACCCGCACCGCGGCTATGCGCTGGCGGCATCAGGATGGGCGATGCGTGCACACTGGTCTGCGCTATGTAGGTGATCTCATCCCAGCCAAGCGGCATCCGCAGCGGGGTCAGGGTCAGCTCCGCCAGGATGAACATGCCTGCCGCCAGGACGAGCCAGCGCACGCTCCCGTTCAGCGCGGCCTTGACCGTCAGTGCCGTGTTCGGGGCGGGAACGCGGCCAGCGCCGCCGGGCCGACCCCATCGGTCCCCCGTGTGCTCCCGCTGGTCCCCCGTGTGCTCCGGCTGGTCGCCAGGCCGTAGCGATCGGTCCTTCAGTGGCTCCCGCAGATCCTCCGGCTGTACCCGCCGGTCCTCCGGCTGTGCCCACCGGTCCCCCGGCCGTGGCGGATTCAGCAGACTATTACGAGGCCGACGACGCGCTGCGCTGCGACCTGGATCTGACATGTCGGCAATATTAGGCGCGTTCGGTGCTCCGTGCTGGTCTCCCGGCAGCAGTGGCACGCACCAGCGGCGTGGTGCGGTAGCTGACCGTGGTGGCCAGGGCGATCACCGTCGAGGTTCGTACCACCCCAGGCACGTCCACGATCGCGTCGATGACCCGCTGCAAGTCGGCGTTGGTCCTGGCGACTACCCGGCAGAGCATGTCGCCAGAGCCGGTGATGGTGTGCGCCTCGAGAACCTCGGCGATCTGCGACAGGCGGTCGGCAACCTGGTCGTGCCCGCCCGCCTGCCTGAGTTCGAGCGTCACGAACGCCATCACGGTGTGACCGAGCGCTGCCGGGTCAATGTCCGGTCCGTAACCGGTGATAATCCGGCGAGACTGCATCCGGTCGATCCTTGCCTGGACGGTGCCGCGGGCCACGCCAAGCCGGCGGGACGCCTCATGCACGCCGATCCGCGGCTCCGCGCTCAGGAGCTCGATCAGGCTCGCGTCGAGGTCATCGATCACTGATCAGCCTCTCATCGCATGATGCACAGCAGCACCAGCAGCTGACGGTCAGCCCTGAGCAATCTGTCCAGCAGCAAGTCTCGCCGTTGCGCATCTTGTCCGCCTGGTCGATCATGCCAGAACACCCGCAGCCGAAAACCAGGCAGCCAGAGTGCACATCGCCGGGACGCTCGCCCGCCAGCATGAAGGAGCGAACTATGACCGCAGAGACCGCAGCAGCAGCCAGCATCGCGCAGCAGGTCGATAAGTTTCCGGTCACCGGCATGGACGCGGTCGTCTTCGCCGTCGGCAACGCCAGGCAGGCCGCGCACTTCTACTCGACTGCCTTCGGCATGCGCTGCGTGGCGTACCGCGGCCCAGAGACCGGCTGCCGGGACGAAGCGGCCTACGTGCTCGAGGCCGCGCAGGCACGGTTCGTGCTGCGCGGTCCGGTTCGAGGCGGGACCGATCTGGCCCGGCATGTCGCCGCGCACGGTGACGGCGTGATCGACCTGGCGATCGGCGTCCCTGACGCGGCCGACGCGTTCAGGCATGCGGTAGCACGGGGCGCGACACCGGTGCGGGAACCGCACGTCGAAGAGGACTCGGGCGGCAAGGTCGTGCTCGCGTCGATCGCGACCTATGGCGACACGACGCACACGCTCGTGCAGCGGTCCGACTACGCCGGGCCCTACCTGCCAGGCTATGTCGCCGCCGATCCGCTGATCACAGATCAACGCGCCCCGTTCATCACAGCGATCGACCACTGCGTCGGCAACGTCGAGCTCGGCAGGATGGACGAATGGGTCAGCTTCTATCACCGGGTCATGGGTTTCACCAACATGAAGGAATTCGTCGGCGACGACATCGCGACCGAGTACTCCGCGCTGATGAGCAAGGTGGTGGCCGACGGCAGCCGGAAGGTTAAGTTCCCGATCAACGAGCCAGCGGCCGGCAAGAAGAAGTCGCAGATCGACGAGTATCTAGAGTTCTACGGCGGACCTGGCGTCCAGCACATCGCGCTGACTACCGACGACATCGTGACCGCGGTACGCCGGATGCAGGCGGCTGGGATCAGCTTCCTGCCCACGCCGGACAGCTATTACGACAGGCTCGGCGAGTGGGTCGGCGAGACCCGAGTGGACGTCGACGAGCTGAGGGAGTTGCGGATTCTGGCCGACCGGGACGAGGACGGATACCTGCTGCAGATATTCACCAGACCGGTGCAGGACCGGCCGACGGTCTTCTTCGAGGTGATCGAGCGGCACGGATCGCAGGGCTTCGGCAAGGGCAACTTCAAGGCGCTGTTCGAAGCGATCGAGCGAGAGCAGGACCGGCGCGGCAATCTCTGAGGTCAGCCCGCCGCCTGCCGGTACCGGCCTACACCCGCGCCAGCCACCAAAGGCCAGTGCCAGCCCGGCGCCTGCCGGTAGCAGCCACGACTCACGGCAGCCTACCACCCTTACGACAGGTTGTCGTCGATCCGCTACGAAGCGTTACAAAGGCTGGAGTGGGAATCATAGCCGTGTGACTCAGCAACCAGAGCGTCCAGACTCAGGCACCGCCGGGTCCCCCGACCCGAATCCGCCAGGATGGGGGCAGCCGGAGCAGCGGGCCTATGGCGAGCCACAGCCGGGTTACGGGCAGCCACAGGGTTACGAGCAGGCGCAGGGCTACGAGCAGCCGCAAGGCTACGGGTCGCCGCAGCAGCCCTACCGATCCTCCTATCCGCAGGTTCCAGGCGTGCCAGCCAGCGGCTATACCGTTCGGGACCCGCGACTAGCCGAGCCGTGGCGCAGGTTCGTCGGCTGGATTGTCGACTGGATCGTCATCTCCATCATCACCAGCGTGGTGTGGATCCCGGCCGCGGTCCGGAGTAGCACCAACCAGGGCGCGGGGGCATACTTCGTCACCGGCGTATTCGGCCTCTGCCTCGCGGTGCTGTACTACTGGCTGCTGACCGGGTTCTGGGGTACCACCATCGGCAAGCGGCTGGTGGGTGCCTGGGTAGTTACCGCAGCCGGGGCGTCCAAGGTCGGCCTGGGCGCGGCGTTCATCCGGGCCATCGTGTTCGACGTCATCCCGGCGATCCCGGTGATCGGGTGGGTCTGGTTCCTGCTCGACAACCTGTGGCTGCTGTGGGACCAACGGCGCCAGTGCCTGCACGACAAGGCAGCAGGCACGATCGTGGTCAAGGGCGCCGCACTGGGGCGCTAGCAGGGCTTGGCGAAACGACTGGCGAAAGCAGGCGTGAGCCCTATGCCTGGCGCTCGTCCTCGGGTACGACGAAGGCACCCCGACCGATTGCCGGCCTGAGCGCTGCTGCAGTTCTCGCCCTGCCCCGCGCACGCGCCGCACCGACCTGCCTACCCGGCCAGTCCCGGTCCGTAGGCGTCGATGACGGCGATCGTCGACGGTTGCCCGCGGCTGAAGCATTCCGGGACAAAGTTGTAATCCGGCGGGCCGTCAAACGGTCCGGTGACCACGCCGCCGCCGGCGGGCAGCGTAATCCGGACCGACAGCGGTCCTGGCGGGCGGCCACACCAGTTGGCCCAGAAGACGACCAGATCCGCCGCGTTCGGCGTGCCGGGCGCCAGCACGGCCGGACTGAGCGACAGGTTCGGCGCCCGCACCAGGCGGACCGGCAGCGGCTTCCCGCCGGCCCGGACGATGGCCGCCTGGGGCAGGCCGCGCAGGACGCAGGGACGAGATCCGACGTTGGTGAACTCGATATCACCGTGGGCGCCCTCCTCCTCGCCCTCCCGCCCTGCCCTGATCCGCAGCATCGTGCTCGCGCACGACACCGCGGCCGAGACCGCCGGGGATGCCGGCCGGCTCGGTCCGCCCGAATGCTGAGCGGGGCTGGCCGGCCTCGCCGATGCCGCGCAGCCAGCGAGCAGCAGGGCCGCGCAGCATGCCAGCGACGCCAGCCGCAGAACGCTGAGCGGCCTGCATGTCATGGAGCCGCGTGTCCTGGCGGTCATGTACTTGTGACGGTCCGCCGGCCGCGACGGTTGTGGCGCACTGGCCGGGGAGATCGCCCCGCGAGTATTGACGGGTGCGGCCTGGCGGGGGCGGCCGCGGTGACGGCCTGCGCGCTTTCAAAGGGGGCATCGCCCACTGGTGCTTCAGGACGCCGAACTCCCGCTCCACGGCCTTGAACCGGTCGGTGTTCCTCGGGATCAGCGGGTGCAGTCGTCAATCCCTGACCCACGCCGAGCCGTGGTGCACTAACTGACGGGCAACGCCATGTCGACGCGCCCCGCTTGGCGTCGGAGCCGGCGAGCGTCCATTCGCCAGGCTCGCACGACTGCAGCTTGTCCTTCCCAGCCTTCACGGGGGAGTCTGGCCTCCGGGTCCGCGTACTTGTAGCGGCTCCTCCCCGCCGCGCTTGACGAACCGCTAGGGGCACCCCCAGCCGGAGCGGGACACGCTTCAGATCACCTCGACGGCGTAGCCGGCGCCGGTCAGCGCCGCGACAATCGCCGCGCAGTGCTCGGGACCGCGCGTCTCAAGCTGCAGGCTGATCTCGACCTCATCGATCCGCAGACCGGGTGACGCGCGCTCATGCAGCACATCGAGCACACTGCTGCCGAGCGCGGCTACCTCGGCAAGCAACCCGGCCAGCGAGCCAGGCCGATCAGGTACCCGGCATCGGAGCGCCAGATAACGGCCGGCCGCGGTCAGGCCGAATCTCAGCACCTTGGCGAGCACGAGCGGATCGATGTTGCCGCCGGACAGGACGACCACCACCGGCGGCTCGAACGCGCCGGGGTGCTCAAGCAACGCGGCCACCCCAGCGGCCCCGGCCGGTTCCACCACCTGCTTGGCCCGCTCCAGGCAGAGCAGGAGTGCGCGGGACAGACTTTCCTCGGTGACGGTCAGCACCTGGCTGACCAGCTCGCTGATCATGCGGAACGTGATCTCGCCGGGAACCGCGACCGCGATGCCGTCGGCCATTGTCGGGGCTGGCGTGACGCCGACCGGGCGCCCCGCCGTCAGCGAAGCCGGGAACGGCGCTACCGCCGCAGCCTGGACGCCGACCACCACCGGCGCCGACCCTGCCGAACCCGCCGAGCCGGCCGAACTGGCCCAACCTGGGGAACCGGCCGAACCTGGCGATGCGGCCGAACCCGCCGAGCCTGCCGAGCCGACCGGGTCTGACGGGCCCGCCAAGTTCGCCGGGTGCGGTTTCGCGTCCGCCGGCCGACCAGCCAGCGCGAGCGCGATGCCGGCCATCAGGCCACCGCCGCCTACCGGCACGATGACCGTGCGCGCCTGCGGGCATTGCGCCGCGATCTCCAGTCCGACCGTGCCCTGCCCGGCGATGATGTCGGGATGCTCGAACGGGTGGATGAAGATCGATCCGTCGGCGTCGGCGATCTCGCGCGCCTTGGCCAGGGCGTCGATGATCGAATCGCCATACAGCACGACATCGGCCCCGTAGGCCCGGGTGGCCGCGAGCTTCGGCAGCTGGGCGTTCTGCGGCATGACGACCGTGGCGCGGGTCCCCAGGATGGACGCGGCAAGCGCCACTCCCTGGGCGTGGTTACCAGCGCTCGCTGCCACCACACCACGGGCCCGCTCTGCCTCGGTGAGCCTGGATATCCGCCAGTAGGCACCGCGGATCTTGAACGAGCCAGCCCGCTGCAGATGCTCGCATTTCAGCCAGACCGGACCACCAGCCAGATCCGAGAGCACCTTGGAACGCAGCACCGGAGTCTCCCGCACGACACCGCACAGCGCCTCGCTTGCCGCCAGGATGTCGCCGTGGCTGACCTCGGGCAACGTCGTCATGACTGCAGTGTGGCACTGCCGGGGGCCGGGCCTGCGGCATCCGGCCGGTCAGACGGCGGCCAGGTCGCGGTGAGCGGCGGCCACGTCGCGGTGGGCATCGTTAGTCTCCGGCCCAGTACCGGTCACCGGCGAAGATCAGCGCCGCCGCCCCTACCAGGCCTGCGTTCTGCCCTAGGGCAGCGGGGACAACCCGGACCTGGCGGGCGAAATCCAGCCTGGCGTGTGCGGCCAGCGCCTCCTGGAGTGGATCGAAGAGCAGCGCCCCGGCCTGAGAGAGCCCGCCGCCAACCGCGACGACCTCGAGATCGCACAGGTTAGTCGCCGACGCGATCGCGATGCCGAGCGCCCTGCCCGCGCGGCGCATCGCGGCGTGGCCGATCGGATGACCCTGGGCCGCATCGCCAGCCAGGTCCTTGGCGGTCAGGCCGGGCTGATCCGGCCGCCAGCCCTCGGCCTGCGCCCAGGTGACCAGCGCGAGTCCGCGGGCAATCGCTTCCAGGCAGCCGCGGCCACCACACACGCAGAGCGGACCATCGTCCGGATCGACCACTACATGACCGATATGCCCGGCATTGCCGGACGTTCCCTCGATCAGCCGGTTGTCCAGGATCAGCCCGCCGCCGACGCCGGTCGACACCACCATGCCGAGCACATTGCGCCGGCCCCGGCCGGCGCCACGCCAGTGCTCTCCTGCCGCCATGCAGATCGCGTCATTGTGCACCCGCACCGGGATACCTGGGTACCGCTCGGCTAGCCGTGCCCGCAGCGGGAACGCCCGCCAGCCAGGGATGTTGAGCGGCGAGACCAGGCCGGCCGGCCATTCCATCGGGCCGCCGCAGCCGCAGCCAAGCCCGGTAAGCTCGGCCGGATCAGCAATCTTGGCGGTGCTGAGCACCTGGACGAGCAACGACTCCAGGGTGCGCCAGAGGTGCTCGGCATCGACATCGCCCGGCGTCGCCACCTGCGCCCAGGTAATCAGGCGGCCGCCCGGCTCAGCCACCCCGGCGGCGATCTTTGTGCCGCCGACATCGATAACCAGGACCGGACCGCTCTCCGCCATGCTGGGCCTCCCAAGGTGCGGACTACGCCGCCATGGACATAGTGTCGAATGGTGGAGCCTCGAAGCCAGTCCTCGCCAACCACTACCGCAGCAGCCGCCCCAGCAGTCAAGACGCTCGGTGAACTACGCGCAAGCGGCCATCAGTTCCGGAGCGTCAAGGACGAGGTGCGGCAGAACCTGCTCGCCCGGTTGCGCGCGGGCGAAGATCCCTTTCCCGGCATCCTCGGGTTCGGTGAGACGGTCCTGCCGCATCTGGAGCGCGCCCTGATTGCGGGGCACGACGTCATCCTGCTCGGCGAGCGCGGCCAGGGCAAGACCCGGCTGATCCGCACTCTGACCGGCCTGCTCGATGAATGGTCGCCGGTGGTCACCGGATGCGAGATCAACGACCATCCGTACGCGCCGGTCTGCACCAGATGCCGCCGCCTGGCCGCAGAGCTTGAGGAGGATCTGCCGGTCAGCTGGCATCACCGGAGCGAACGGTATGGCGAGAAACTCGCCACGCCCGACACCAGCGTGGGTGACCTGATCGGCGACATCGACCCGGTGAAGGTGGCCGAGGGACGAACGCTGGGCGACCCGGAGACGATTCATTACGGGCTGGTGCCGCGCACCAACCGTGGTGTCTTCTGCCTGAACGAGCTGCCAGACCTAGCCGAGCGGATCCAGGTCTCGCTGCTCAACGTGCTTGAGGAGCGGGACATCGCGGTCCGCGGCTACGCGCTGCGGCTGCCGCTTGACCTGGTCCTTGTCGCGAGCGCGAACCCTGAGGACTACACCAACCGGGGTCGGATCATCACGCCGCTCAAGGACAGGTTCGGCGCCGAGATCCGGACTCATTACCCGCTCTCGCTCGACGCCGAGCTGGCCGTTATCCGCCAGGAGGCCTCGATCGCCTGGGGCGGCCAGTCACCCGACGCGGTCCTGCCCGAGCACCTGATCGAGGTGATCGCCAGGTTCACCCGGCTGGTGCGCGCCTCGCCCGCGGTGGACGCCCGCTCCGGCGTCTCCGCCAGGTTCGCGATCGCCGCCGCCGAAGCCGTCGTCGCCGCGGCGGTCCGGCGAGCGGCGATCAGCGGCGAAGATCAGCCCGTTGCCAGGATCTGCGATCTGCCGGCGATCATCAGCACGCTGCGCGGCAAGGTCGAGTTCGAGGTCAGCGAGGAAGGCCGGGAGGCCGAGGTGCTCGAGCACCTGATGCGCCGGGCCATCGCTGACGCGTTTCGCGCCAGGCTCGGCAGTGCCGACCTGACTGGCTTGCTTGACAAGTTCGCCGAGGGCGGCATGGTCGAGTCCGGCGACCTGCTGCCGGCCGCTGAGCTGCTGCGCAGAATCGGCGACGTGCCTGGCCTGGCCAAGATCATGGAGCGGCTGGACATGGACGGCGGCGAGTCGTTCGGCCAGGCGGCCGCCGCCCTCGAGTTCGCACTTGAGGGGCTGTACCTGATGCGCCGGCTGTCCAAGGATGTCGTGGACGGCACCGCCATCTATCGCAGCTAGGCGCGAGGCAGGGTAGCCGCGCGGGAGGGCAGGAGACGGTGACCGGTTACCGGTATGGCCCCTACCACGGCGGGCCCGATCCGCTTGAGCCGCCGTATGACGTCCGCGGCGCGGTAGACGCGCTCGGCGATGCCATCCTGAATGGCGACGATGTGGCCAACGCGCTCCGTGACCTGCTCAGGCGGGGCATTTCGGACCACCACGGCCTGGACGACCTGCTCCGTCAGGTCCGCGAGCGGCAGCGGGAGCTGCGCCGCAGTGGACGCCTCGATGGGATCCTGGAGCAGGTCAGGGCGATGCTGGACACGGCGATCGGGCAGGAGCGGGCCGAGCTCTTCCCCGATCCCAGTGACGATGCCAGGATGCGCGAGGCTGAGCTCGACGCGCTGCCGTCAGACACGGCCCAGGCAATCCGGAGGCTGGCCGACTACCAGTGGCAGAGCGAGGCTGCCGCCCAGACCTTCGAGCAGCTCAAGGAGTTGCTGCGGCGCGAGGTGCTTGACAGCCAGTTCCGCGGCATCAAGCAGACCATGGAAGAGCCGGATCCCGAGGCGATGCGGCGGGTCAAGGATATGATGTCCGCGCTGACGGCGATGATCGAGGCAGATGCCGCAGGCGTCCATACCCAGCAGGATTTCGACGCCTTCATGCAGGAGTACGGGGACTTCTTTCCTGAATCGCCGGCGAATCTCGAGGAGCTGGTGGACTCACTGGTCCGCCGGATGGCCGCAGCGCAGCGGCTGCTGAACTCGCTCAGCGACGCCCAGCGGGACGAGCTGGCCGGGCTGATGTCGCAGACCCTGGAGGATGCCGGGCTGGCACAGGAGATGGCCAGGCTGGCCGACGCGCTGCGGGCTCGGCGGCCCGACATCGACTGGAACGGACCGAACGGCGAGCGGATGACCGGCTCAGACCCGCTCGGTCTGGGTGACGCGACGACCGCCGTGGCCGAGCTTGCCGACCTCGCCGAGCTCGAGGAGGCGCTGCGCCAGGACTACCCCGGTGCGCGACTTGACGACATCGACGAGGAAGCGGTGCGGCGGGCACTGGGCCGCCAGGCGGTGGATGACATGGAGGCACTCCGCCAGATCGAGCGGGAGCTGCAGCGGCAGGGATACCTGCAGGCCAACGAGGGCAAGCTGGAGCTCACCCCGAAGGCGGTGCGGCGGCTGGGCGACACCGCGCTGCGCAAGGTGTTCGCGAAACTGGCCGAGGGTGGTCACGGCGACCACGATCAGCGCGACGTCGGCCAGGCCGGCGAGCTGACCGGCGCCACCAGGCCGTGGCGGTTCGGCGATGAGCAGCCGATCGACACCGCGGCCACGGTCCGCAACGCTCTGCTTCGCGGCGGCGTGCCCGGCGAATCGGTCGGCCAGCGGCCGAACGTGCAGCTGTCAGTCAGCGACTTCGAAATCGGCGAGACCGAGCGTCGCGCGTCGGCGGCGGTCTGCCTGCTGGTGGACCTGTCCTATTCGATGGCACTGCGCGGGACCTGGGGAGCGGCGAAACAAACGGCGCTGGCCCTGTACTCACTGGTCCGGACCAGATTCCCGCAGGACTCGCTGCAAGTTGTCGGATTCTCCAACTACGCCAGGGAACTGCGCGAAACGGATCTGGCCGAACTCGGCTGGGACATGGTGCAGGGCACCAACCTGCACCACGCTCTGGTGCTGGCCGGCCGGTTCCTTGATCGTCGCCCCGAGCACAACCCCGTGGTGCTGATCATCACCGACGGTGAGCCGACCGCTCACCTGCGCAGGGACGGTCGGTCCTGGTTCGACTGGCCACCGTCGCCTGAGACGCTCGAGCTGACCATGGCCGAGGTGGACAAGATGACCAGACGCCAGGCGACGCTCAACATCTTCATGCTGGCCGATGATGAGCGGCTGACCGCCTTCGTTGATGAAGTGGCTAGGCGCAATGGCGGCCGCGTGCTCCGGGCGATGCCCGATAGTCTGGGCGAGTACGTGGTAAGCGACTTCCTGCGGGCCCGGCGGGAACGCAGCAGATAGCACTGATATTCGCCGGTTTCTGGAAGTACACCTATCCGGTGCCCGCACGTAGTACGGTGCCGGTCGTAGTCGTCTCCGCTGGCCCGGGCGTGCGACCGTCGGCCAAGATCAAGCGGAAGCCTTATAGGAGGAAGAAAGTGAGTAGTGCAAGCGTGACAGGTGCCGGGCGCAAGCCGCTGGTCATCGTGCTGGCCGTGATCGGCGTCCTGGCCATCGTCCTCGGCATTTTGTATTTCGTCGACGGCAGCGCGCTGCCCGGCTTCCTGACGGCTGGCAGCCACGTCAAGAAGGGCAACCACAATGCCCGCGGCGCCGTTTCTGCCGTGGTAGGCGTGGCCGCGCTGGCAGGCGCATGGATCATGAACAAGCGGAGCAGCTGACCTGACCGCCCAAGTTAGCCGGGTCGGCTGAGTTAGCCGATCCGCAATCCCCGGAGTGCCGCGGTGCCAGGCGCTAGGTCTGGCCCCGGCATCATCCGGGAGCACCGGAGAATCCTGGTGATCGGGTCCTAGACTCAGCGCATGTCCATTGCCACTGGCGCTTCTGGTCATCTGACCTTCTCCCAGCATCTGGTTCTCTGGCTGCACGTCGTCTTCGTCATCTTCACGGTCGGCCCGCTTACGGTGGCGATCATGTCGACTCCCAGGTACGTCAGGCGGCAGAACATCACCGTCGTCCGCTATCTGTCCCGGATCACCTTCATCTTCACGCTCGGCTCGCTCGGCGTCCTGATCGCCGGCGAGGTCCTGGCACAGATGCTGAACGAGGCCAGCAAGCCGTGGCTCATCGTCTCGGCGACGCTGTTCCTGGTCGCGATCGTCCTGCTCGTGCTGATCGTCAGGGACCAGCGCCATGCCATCCGTGCCCTTGAAGAGGCGGCCGAGCATGCTGCCGGGAGCGCTGTCGCCCCAGTCGACACGGGTGCTGCGCCGACTCAGGAGAGCGAGGCGGACGACGCTCAGGGGGCCAGCCCGGCGTCCGTACCGGCCGGCCCGGCCCGCCAACTGGCCACCGTCGAGCGCGGCAGGATCGCGATGCTCGGCGGCGTGGTCGGCCTGACCTACCTGGTAGTCCTGGTCCTGATGGTCTGGAACAGCTGATCGAGCGGCGTCGTTACCTGCCAGCAGTCGGGCACAGCCCCACCATCGGTCGGGCTTGCCCCGGCGGGCAGCCATGGTCATTGGGTATCTGGGTAGACCTGCGTGAAGTAGCGGGCGCCGGCGCCCTACCCGGTTCCGGTGATTCCTCGGGGGGCAGTGATGCCGGATGACGCTTCAGGATGACACCGATGATCGGATGGAGTTCTCGTCGTACCCGCCGATCGCCGACTACGGGTTCCTGTCGGACTGCGAAGTCACCGCCCTAGTGGCGCCGAGCGGATCGGTGGAGTGGATGTGCCTGCCCCGGCTGGACGGCCCGAGCGTTTTCGGGTCGCTCCTTGACCGGGACGCTGGCTGGTTCCGCTTCGGCCCCGCGGACATGACCGTCCCCGCCGACCGTCGCTATTTGCCGGGCACGATGGTGCTGGAAACCAGCTGGGACTGCGACGAAGGCTGGATCGTTGTCCAGGACTGCCTGGTGATGGGCCCGTGGCGGCACGAGCATCCCGAGCGCGGCGCGCATACCAGGCCGCCGACGGACTATGACGCCGAGCACACACTGCTGCGGACCGTGCGCTGCACGAACGGCTCAGTCCAGCTGGTCATGGATTGCGAGCCGGCGTTCGACTACGGCCGTCAGCGGGCGCGCTGGAGTCACACCGGCCAGGGTTATCGGCAGGCCGCGATCCGTCCGGAGGGCGGGGACCTGACGCTGACCCTCACTTCTGACATCCGGATCGGCGTCGAGGGCCCGAGCGCGCAGGCACGAACCCTGCTCCGGGAGGGCGAGACCCGGTTCTGCGCGCTGTCCTGGGGTAGCCAGCTGCCGCCCGAGGACTACCTGGAAGCGGAGCGGCGGCTGATCTGGACCACCCATCATTGGCGGCACTGGCTGGCCAGAGGCAGCCTTCCCGACCACCGGTGGCGCAGTCATCTGACCCGCAGCGCGCTCACCCTCAAGGGGCTGGCGTACGCGCCGACCGGTGCCATCGCGGCTGCGGCCACCACGTCCCTGCCCGAGACGCCGCGCGGGGAACGGAACTGGGACTACCGCTACAGCTGGGTCCGCGATGCGACTTTCGCGCTCTGGGGCCTGTTCACCCTTGGCTTCGAGTGGGAGGCAAGCGACTACTTCGCGTTCATCTCCGACCTGATCGAACGCGACGGCGCGGACCTGAAGATCATGTACCGGATTGACGGTTCGAGCGAACTTGACGAGCAGGTGCTCGATCACCTGCACGGCTACCAGGGCGCCCGGCCAGTCCGGGTCGGCAACGCCGCATACGCGCAGCGGCAGAACGACGTGTGGGGTGCGGTGGTCGACTCGCTGTACCTGCATGCCAGGTCAAGGGACTGGCTGGACGAACGAGTCTGGCGGATGGCCCGCCAGCAGGTCGAGCAGGCTCTGGCCCGCTGGCGTGAGCCCGACCACGGCATCTGGGAGGTCCGCGGCGAGCCGCAGCACTTCACCTCGTCCAAGCTGATGTGCTGGGTGGCAGCGGACCGCGGCGCCCGGCTGGCGCGGATCAGGGAGGATGAGGAGACCGCCGGGCGATGGCAGCAGGCGGCTGACGAGATCCACGCCGACATCTGCGCGAACGCCACCGACGACCGCGGCGTGTTCTGCCAGCACTACCGGACGACGGCACTCGACGCCTCGGCCCTGCTGATGCCGCTGATGAGCTTCCTGCCGCCCGACGACCCGCGAATGCGGGCCACGGTCCTGGCCATCGCTGACGAGCTATCGAACGACGGGCTGGTCCCCCGCTACCGGCTGGACCAGACCGATGACGGGCTCCGCGGCGAGGAGGGCACCTTCACGATCTGCTCGTTCTGGCTGGTTTCGGCGCTGGCCGAGATCGGCGAGCATCGCCGCGCCCGCGACCTGTGCGAGAAGGTCCTGTCCTACGCGAGCCCGCTGCTGCTTTACGCGGAACAGATCGACCCTGGCTCCGGCCGCCATCTGGGCAACTTCCCGCAGGCCTTCACCCACCTGGCGCTGATCAACGCCGTCATGCATGTCGTCAGGCACGAACAGCAGGAGGCACGCAGCGCACTCGGCGGCGACGCGACGGTATCCCCCCGCCAGTAACCTGAGCCACCTAGCCGAGCGCGGCGCGCAGGTCTTCCAGCAGGTCGTCGCAGGTCTCGATGCCGACCGAGAGGCGGACCAGGTCGGCCGGGACTTCGAGCGGCGAGCCTGCCACCGACGCGTGCGTCATCCGGCCGGGATGCTCGATCAGCGACTCCACCCCGCCGAGTGACTCGCCGAGAGTGAACAGCCGGGTTCTCCCGCACATCTCGACGGCGGCCTGCTCGCCTCCGGCGTGCCGGAACGACACCATGCCGCCGAAGCCGCGCATCTGCTTGGCAGCCACCTCGTGGCCGGGATGATCCGGCAGGCCAGGATAGTAGACCTGCGCCACCCGAGGATGGCTGGCCAGCATGACCGCCACCTGCGAGCCGTTATCGCAATGCCGGTCCATTCTGACGCCGAGAGTCTTGATGCCGCGCAGAGTCAGCCAGGCATCGAACGGGCCACCGGCCGAGCCGGTCGCGTTCTGCAGGAAGGCCAGCCTGGCGGCCAGGTCGGTGTCGGCCACCACCAGCGCGCCGCCGACCACGTCCGAGTGACCGCCGAGGTACTTGGTGGTCGAATGCACCACGACATCGGCACCCAGGGTGAGCGGCTGCTGCAGATAAGGCGAGGCGAACGTGTTGTCCACGGCGAGCAGCGCCCCCGCCGAATGGGCGATCTCGGCCAGGGCACGGATGTCGGCGATCGACAGCAGCGGGTTGGTGGGCGTTTCGACCCAGACCAGCTTCGCCCGGTTTGCGGTCACGGCGGCGCGGACCGCCGCCGAATCCGAGACTGGCACCGGGTGGTAGGTCACCCCCCAGTTCTTCAGCACCTTGTCGAACAGCCGGAACGTCCCGCCGTAGGCGTCGTGCGGGATCAGCACGTGGTCACCGGGCTGCAGCACTGTCCTGAGCAAGCAGTCTTCCGCGGACATGCCGGACGCGAAAGCCAGCGCCCTGGCTCCGCATTCCAGGGCGGCCAGGCACTCCTCAAGCGCGCCTCTGGTCGGATTCGCCGTCCTGGAGTACTCGTAGCCCTCGATCCAGCGGCCGGGTCCTTCATCCGAGCCGCCGCGCAGGGCGCCGACACCATCCTGCTTATAAGTGGACACCTGATAGATCGGCGGCACTACGGCACCGGTCAGCGGATCCGGTTCCTGCCCGGCATGGATTGCCAGGGTCTCGAAGCCATCCATCGCAGCTATCTCAGCCATTCGCGATTCCTTAGCAGCAGACGTCGTTATCTGAGCTAGACCCAACCCGCCAGGTGAAGCTGAAGCCTGGCTGGCTGGCTAGCCAGGTTAGCCAGCCAGGAAGGTAAGCACATCCTGACGGGTGATCATTCCGGCGGGCTTGCCGTCGACCAGCACCACGGCGGCGCCCGCCTTCTCCAGCGCAGCGACCGCGGCGCTGATCGGCTCGCCCGATCCGATCATCGGCAGCGGCGCGGACATGTGTGCGGCCACCGGCTCGGTCGGTACGGCCCGGCCGGTCACCAGAGCGTCGAGCAGGTCGCGCTCCACGATCGAACCGATCACCTCGGCGGCCATGACGGGCGGCTCCTCCTTGAGCACCGGGAGCTGTGAGACGTCATACTCGCGCAGCGTCTCGATCACGGCCCGCACCGACTCATCCGGGTGCGCGTGCACGAAGAGCGGCAGCTGGCCGCGTTTGCGGTCGAGCACGTCGGCCACTCGCGGCTCGGCGGTCTCCGACGTCAGGAATCCGTAGTCAGCCATCCAGTCGTCGTTGAAGATCTTCGACAGGTAGCCGCGACCGCCATCGGGCAGCAGCACCACGATGATGTCATCCGGCCCGGCCTGCTCGGCCACGGCGAGCGCCGCCACCACAGCCATCCCGCAGGAACCACCGACCAGCAGCGCCTCCTCCCTGGCCAGGCGGCGGGTCATCAGGAAGGAATCGGCGTCGCTCACCGCGATGACCTGGTCGCAGATGCTCTTGTCGTAGGTGTCCGGCCAGAAGTCCTCGCCGACGCCCTCGACCAGGTACGGCCGCCCGGTCCCGCCGGAGTAGACCGAACCCTCCGGATCGGCGCCGATCACCTGGACCCGGCCACCGGATACCTCCTTGAGGTACCGGCCGGTGCCGGAGATCGTCCCGCCGGTGCCGACGCCGGCCACGAAGTGGGTCACCCGGCCATCGGTCTGCTCCCAGATCTCCGGGCCGGTTGAGTGGTAATGCGAATCCGGGTTAGCCGGGTTGGCGTACTGGTTCGGCTTCCAGCCGCCGGGGACCTCGCGGGCCAGCCGGTCGGAGACGCTGTAGTAGGAGTCGGGGGAATCCGGCGAGACGGTAGTCGGGCAGACCACGACCTCGGCACCGTAGGCACGCAGCACGCTGATCTTGTCCTGGGCCACCTTGTCCGGGCAGACGAAGACGCATTTGTAGCCCTTCTCAGCCGCCACGATCGCGAGTCCGACACCGGTGTTGCCCGACGTCGGCTCCACGATGGTGCCACCCGGCCGCAGCGCGCCTGATGCCTCAGCGTCCTGGACCATCCGCAGCGCGATCCGGTCCTTGACCGAGCCGCCTGGGTTGACGTACTCAACCTTGGCCAGGACGGCAGGCGCCCGTCCGTGGCCGTGACTCAGCTGGCGGGTTACCTTCCTGAGCCTGACCAGCGGCGTGTTCCCGATCAACTCGATCAGCGACTCGTGCACCTGCATGGAGGACCACCTTGTTCTCACGCGAATCCGCACGCTAACCGCAGGCCGGACGATGTCAAGCCTAGCCACGGTCAGCCGCCGCCCGGCGGCAGTCGGGATCACGCACCGACGCGCCACGAACCGAGACCCGAAAATCAGTCACCGTTCGCAGTCGCGTTGTTACACTCTGTACTCTGTAGTTTATGGCCGCTAGAACCATTGGGGAAATCGTGACGTTGTGGCTAGCCGACCAGGGTGCGGCAGTCAGTGGCCCTCCGCCTGAGTTCTTCCCGTCGTGCACTCCTGACGTGAGCAGCTATCGGGCGGCGGTCAGCGACCTGACCGCCGAGATCGGGCGGACAGCGGGATCCGAGCCCCGCCTGGCCGAGCAGATCTTGTCCAAGCGCCTCGATGAGGATCCGATCGCAGCCCTGCTGTCGGCGACGCCGCAGGGAAGGGACGATGCGAGCGCCAGGCTGCTGGTTGAGGTCAGGGATTACCGGCCGAATCCATGCAGTTCGGCTGGCAGCCTGGCGGGTCTCGTCCGGATCTCGATGCTCGCCCAGATCGACGTTCTGTGGTGGGGGCACTCCCGCAGCTACCTGACCGACTCTGATCTGCGGGATGCCACCGATCTCGTCGATCTCGACGCGCTTGAGCCGACCGGACAGCTGCGATTCCGCTACCGGCACCAGGCAGCGACTCTGCTTGAGCGTGCAGCTCGGTCTGCCGAGCGGCGGGCGCTGCCCGGTCGCTCGCCCCGCACCGCAGGGCTGTGGCTGGCCCGAGCCAGGCCACAGGCGGTGGCCTGGCTCAATCAGATCGCCCACGAGTTCGCCGCCGTCGCCCCGCCAGGCACGCCGCCGCTCTGGGTCACCAGCCTGGCACGCAGCGTCGCGCACCAGCGCCATCTGAAGTCCCTTGGCTATGTCGCACTGCTGCCAAGCTCGCATTGTGTCGGCTACGCCGCCGACATCGAGATGGCGTGGTATCGCCGCTTCCATGCCCACCGGATCCTGCGCGCCCTGCTGCTGGATCGGCAGCGCGCCGACGAGGTCAACATCATCGATGAAGGACAGGCCTGGCACGTGTGCCTGCACCCCCAGATTGTCCAGGAACCGGGGCTGATACTTGAACCACGGCCGGTGCTGGAACCACGGCCCGTGCTCGAACCACGCGCTGCCCTGGAACCACGGTCTGCCCTGGCGCTGCAACCAGTCGAAGAACGGCGGCTGGAACGGCCATCGCCGGACGACCTACCCGGGCTGGACGATGGACTCTGGCTGGACCAGGATCCATCGCTGGACGACGGACTCTGGCTGGACGAAGGACCCTCGCTGGACGATGAAACCGGACCGGTCGAGGGGCTCCCGCTGGACGAAGAGCCGCGCCCCGGCGAGGGACCGCGATTCATTCCCGCGCCACGGTCCGGCATCTGATTCGCGGTGTGCGGCATTGCCCTGATCGCCGGATCCGGTGCCAGTCCGGCAGCGTTCCGCCGCATGCTCGAGGTGCAGCGGCCGCGCGGCGAGAAGGAGGAGGTCCGCTGCGCTGACAAGCTGCTGGCCGGGACGCGGCGGCTGTGCATCGTCGACCGGGAGCGCGCGGTGCAGCCCTGGGTCTCGGCTGACGGTCGCTGGCTGCTCTGCTACAACGGCGAGATCTTCAACTACCGGGCGCTGCGGGCGCAGTTGCATCAGCTCGGTCGCCGGTTTCGCAGCGAAGGTGACACCGAGGTCGTGCTCGAAGCGTTCGGCCAGTGGGGTGAGCACGCCGTGTCCAGGTTCCGGGGCGAGTTCGCCTTCGCCATCGCCGACCTGTCGGTCGGGCGCATTTATCTGGCTCGGGATCCGGTCGGGGTCAAACCGCTGTACTGGTCGGTCAGCTCCGGCTGCCTGCATGTGGCGTCCGAGATCAAGGCGCTGGCCGCCATCGGGGTGCCGATCTCTGAGGTGCCGCCTGGCCATCACGGCTGGGCCGGGCCAGGAGCGCGGCCCGAGCTAGTGCCGCATGCTGACCTGACCCGCCTTGGTCACGACGACGAGCCCATCGGTGAACCGGCTGAGGCGGCAAAGCTCGTCCGGGCGGCCTTCGAGGACAGCGTCCGGGTCCGGGTGGACACCGATCTGACCGTAGGGGTGATCTTGTCCGGCGGCCTGGATAGCTCACTCGCACTGGCTCAGGTCAGCGCCATGCACCCGGACTGCGTCGCGTTCACGGTGGGCGCACCGGGCAGCGAGGACATCAGCTACGCCCGTCGGCTAGCCGCCGAGCTGGGCGTCCCGCATGAGGTGATCGAGCTCTCCCCTGGCCAGATCCGGCTGGCGGATGTCCGCGAAGCGATCAGGATGTCCGAGCTGACTGAGTACGGCGACATCATCAACGCCATCGTGTCCGTGCCCCTGTTCCGCAGGGTCAGCGAGCTTGGCATCAAGGTCGTGCTCACCGGGGACGGGTCGGACGAGCTCTTCGGCGGCTACCCGATGTATCACCGGATCGGCGCGGCGCAAGCGCGCAGGCTGTTCCTGCACAAGATCGCGAATCTGGGCCGGACCGAGCTGCAGCGGGTGGACCGGGCCAGCATGGGCCACGGCGTGGAGGCCCGGGTGCCGTTCCTCGACCTGGCTTTGGTCGAGCTCGCGATGCGGCTGCCGATGGAGCTGAAGGTCCGGGACGGACAAGAGAAGTGGATACTCCGCGAAGCGTTCGCCGATGTGCTGCCCGGCTTTGTACGACGGCGGCCGAAGAACCCGATGTCGCACTCGTCCGGCCTGCATGAGCGAGCCCGGCTGTACAAGCCGCTCTTCGCCCGGATTCACCGGTCCTTCGGCTACCACCTGCATGCTCCAGTCCGCCGCGACTTCTCGACCGTGCTCGACCGGTGCGGCAACGATCTGGACCGGGCCATCGCCGAAACCTCGGCCCGGCTGGACTACAACGTGCTCGAGCGTGCCAGGGACCTGGCTGGGGCCGCCCGCTGGAACGCCGCCTCGTTGGCCGGATCGCTGACCGGCGCCAGACGCTGAGGGAGCCGCCCCGCAGCACGGTCCCTCCGCATCTGGCGGCCAACCCTGCCCGCATTCGCGTGACCCCGAGCCAGGCTCAGCGAGCCGCCCCGCCCGCACCGTCACCCCGTATCCGGCCAGACCCGCCCGCGATCGCTAGCCGGCGGCGAAGTCGATGATCACACACGGCTCGCTGCCTTCCACCCACGCGTCGTGCCCGGACGGGACGGAGTGCGCGTCGCCTGCTCCGAACTCCATCTCCTGTCCCGCGTCCGTCCGCACGCGGAACCGTCCCGAGATGACGTACCCGGTATGCGGCAACTGGCAGGAGTCGGTACCGACCAGCGGCTTGACGTCGGCGGACCACCTCCAGCCCGGGTGGTACGTGGCGCGGCCGGTGCCCGTTGCGGCGAGTTAAGCTACTGTGCGGTAAATATTTGTTTCGCCAGGGAGCCACTCATGCCTGAGGCAGTAATCGTCGCAACCGCGCGCTCGCCGATCGGCCGGGCCTTCAAGGGGTCGATGACCAGCATCCGCCCCGACGACCTGACGGTCCAGATGATCAAGGCGGCCCTGGCCAAAGTGCCAGCGCTGGACCCGGCGGACGTCGAGGACCTGATTCTCGGCTGTGGCCTGCCCGGCGGTGAGCAGGGCTACAACATGGCCCGCGTGGTCGCTGTCATGCTCGGGTACGACTCCCTCCCAGGGACCACGATCACGAGATACTGCTCGTCCTCGCTGCAGTCCACCAGGATCGCGTATCACGCGATCAAGGCTGGAGAGGGCGATGTCTTCATCTCGGCGGGCGTGGAGTGCGTCAGCCGGTTCAGCAAGGGCAGCAGCGACAGCTGGCCTGACACCAGGAACCCGGTCTTCGCGCCGTCCGAGGAGCGGACGGCCGCCCGGTCCGGCATCGGCACCGGCGAGTGGCAAGACCCACGGACCCACGGTGAGCTGCCCGACATCTACATGGCGATGGGACAGACGGCGGAGAACGTCGCGAAGCTACGCGGCATCACCCGCGCCGAGCAGGACGAGTTCGGCGTGCGGTCGCAGAACCTGGCAGAGAAGGCGATCGCCGACGGCTTCTGGCGGCGCGACATCACCGCGGTGAGCCTGCCGGACGGCACGGTTGTCAGCACCGACGACGGGCCACGGGCCGGCACCACGCTGGAGAAGGTCGCAGCGCTTGAGCCGGTGTTCCGGCCGGACGGCACCGTCACCGCAGGTAACTGCTGCCCGCTGAACGACGGTGCGGCTGCGGTGATCGTGATGAGTGACCGCAAGGCAGCCGAGCTCGGTATCGACCCGCTGGCCAGGATCGTCTCGACCGGCGTCACCGCCTTGTCGCCGGAGATCATGGGACTCGGCCCGGTGCAGGCTTCGCGCCAGGCGCTGGCGCGGGCTGGCATGACGATCGATGACATCGACCTGGTCGAGATCAACGAGGCGTTCGCGGCCCAGGTGATCCCCTCCTACCGGGACCTCGGCATCGACATCGACAAGCTGAACGTGAACGGCGGCGCGATCGCGGTCGGCCACCCGTTCGGCATGACCGGTGCGCGGATCACCTCCACCCTGCTGAACAGCCTGCAGTTCCACGACAAGACCTTCGGTCTTGAGACCATGTGCGTGGGCGGCGGCCAGGGCATGGCGATGATCTTCGAGCGGCTCTCCTGACCTTCGATCGGACCTCCTGACCTCGGGCCGACGGGCTTGCCGCCAGGCGGGACCACCCGATTCGCCTGGCAGGTCGCGTTAATGCCCTGGTTGCATAACGGAAGCGTCACGTTCTCCTCTTGCCAGCAGCCGTCTGGTAGGGCAGGCTCGACTCAGGAAGATCTCGGCCTGGAGGTGCGCCTTGTCCCTGATCCACTCACCGGAGATGCACAAGAATCTGATCGCCCGCATTCCGCGGGTCACCGGCAGTGATCTCAGGGAGTGGTTCCACCGGCTGGAATCTGGACCGTCGTTCACGCGTCACATGGAACGGGCGTACTGGCTAGCCGACGAGCACGGACTGTCGCACGGCTATGCGGTCGCCATCGTGCACGAGTACGAAGTGCAGCGCCGTACCCGGCTGAACAGCGCCTGACCCGCAGGCATGGATCCTGAGCGAGCGCGCGAGTTCCTGCGTGTCCATCACCGGGCGGTGCTCGCTACGACTCGGTCGGACGGAAGGCCGCAGCTATCTCCCGTGACGGCAGGCGTCGGGGACGACGGCCGGGTGCTGATCAGTACCCGCGAGACGGCGATCAAGACGAAGAACCTCAGCCGCGATCCGCATGCTTCGCTTTGCGTGCTCACCGATCGGTTCTTCGGTGAGTGGATCCAGGCCGAAGGAACCGCTGAGATCATCCACTTGCCCGAGGCGATGGATCTGCTGATCGACTATTACCGCCGGATCTCCGGCGAGCATCCGGACTGGGACGACTACACCGAAGCCATGCGCCGCGACCGCCGGGTCATCGTGGCGATCACGCTGACCCGCGCCGGGCCCGACCAGAGCGGCTGACCACTGGCTGGGCCGTTGACCGGCCGGCGGCAAGCATTTAGCATAACGGGCATAGGTGGACTTGACTGCGCACGCTCCGCAGGAGTGCAGTCGATTCCTTATACAGAGTTGTTCTGGAAATTGCGCCGCTGAGTCGTCGTTGAGCGCAATTAGTGAATCGCAATTTCATCGCCTCGGTGGCGGAGGACCCACGCAACCCTCGCTGACCTGGCACGAGCCAGCAGTTGCCTGATCAAACGTACCCCCGGTCGGGGTCGAACCGACACTGGCACCCTTTTAGGGGGTTGGCCTCTTCCTTTGGGCTACGGGGGCGCGAAAATCGTACCCCATCATACGTCGAATATTCAAAGGCTTCATAGAAGCGGTCATCTGGATATCATGGGTCATCAAGTTCGCAATTTGTGCACCCCGACAAGGCCGGGCCCGGTTTATCGCGCCATTCTCACGCTAAGCAAGCGACCTGTTACGCAGATGCGCAGGCTATCGGCATTGGCTTGCCTTCAGGGCAGCCCAGCGTGCTGGCGAGCGCGCAGGAACACCGCATCGAGCATGGCACCGGTGACCCGGCCGGTGAACGTGTTCTGCTGACTGGGGTGGTAGCAGCCCAGGATCAGAATCTGGCTGGTGCTGGTCTGGAGGTGGCTGGTGCTGGTCTGGCGGCCGGTGGGTTCGCGGCCAGCAGGCACCATGGCCTCAGCCCCGTGGCCGAAGACCGGCCGTGGCACAGGTACCGGATGACCGGCGCCGATCAGCGCCCGCCAGATCGCCTGCCAGGCGAAATGGCCCAGGCAGACGATAACCCGCAGGTTGGCGGCCGTCAGGTCGAGTTCGGCCGCCAGCCACGGCTGGCAGGTGTCCCGCTCGGCGATGGATGGCTTGTTCTCCGGCGGTGCGCACCGGACGGCGGCCAGCATCCTGACTCCGATCAGGCACTGCCCGTCTCCTGCGGCAGTGCTGGTCGGCTGCGTTGCCAGGCCGCATCGCCACAGGGACTCGAAGAGAACATCACCACTGCGGTCCCCGGTAAAGATCCGGCCGGTCCGGTTGCCACCATGCGCTGCCGGGGCCAGGCCGACGACCAGGACGGCAGGCCGCTCCGCTCCCCAACCGGGCACCGGGCGACCCCAGTACTGCTCGCCGGAGAACGATCGCCGCCTGACCACAGCCACCTGCTCCCGCCAGGCGACCAGGCGCGGGCAAGCCCGGCAGACCGACTGCCTGGCGGTGAGCTCGGCCAGCGTCCCGGCGCCAGCAGCCAGGGCACGGACCTGCGCCGCATCGCGGGCGACGGGCGTGGCGTGGGTCGCCGGATCGCCCGGCCAGCCATCGCCCGGCCGGACCGGACCCGCCTGGCTCATAACCGTCGCAAGCTCCCTGCGCCGCCAGTCACGATCGACCAGGCGATGCCGTCCAGGATGTCGTGCTCGCTGGCAACCATCTCGGCGAAGCCGAACGTGCTCATGATCCGGTCCAGGATGAGCCCGCCGGCCCCGATTACGTCCACCCGGCCGGGGTGGATCGCGCCGTTCCTGGCCCGCTCAGCGCGGTTCTGGCTGAGCAGGCTCAGGGCCACCTCATGAATCCGGCTGGCCGAGATGCGCGCATGATGAATCCTGGCGGAGTCATAGCCGGGCAGGTTCAACGCGACCCCGGTCAGCGTGGTCACCGATCCAGCCAAGCCGACCAGGGTGCGCGCACTGGTGACGGGGATAGCCGAGGCCACCTCCGACAACGCGGCGTCGATGTCCGCGGTCGCCGCGGCGACCTGCGCCTGCTCGGGAGGATCGGTATGCAGGTGCCGCTCGGTCAGCCGCACGGAGCCGATGTTCATCGATATCGCGGCGAGCCCGTGATCGGTCTTCGGCTCGATGGGCCCGAGCACGAACTCGGTCGAGCCGCCGCCGATGTCGACCACCAGGAACGGCGGTTCCGGCGCCTGTTTCAGGCCCGCCGGGTCGGCCATGCTCGCCGAGCCGTCTTGACCGGCCGAGTCAGCGAGCTGACCGAGTTCGGCGGTCGCTCCGCAGAACGACAGGTAAGCCTCCTCAGAGCCGCTGACGACCTCGGGCGCGACGCCGAGTATCCGAGTGACGCCGGCCGCGAACTCATCGGCGTTCGCCGCGTCCCTGGTCGCGCTGGTGGCGACCAGCCGGACGGCGGTAGCGCCAGAGTCCGCGATTGTCCTGGCGTAGTCATGCAGCACCGCGAACGTCCGCGCTAGCGCCTCGGGTGCCAGTCGACCGGTGGAATCCACCCCCTGGCCGAGCCGAACGATCTCCATCCGGCGGTGCAGGTCCGCGAGCTCACCCCGCCCGGTGTCAATGTCGGCGATCAGTAGCCGAAGCGAGTTGGTTCCGCAATCGATCGCAGCGACCCGCTGCAGGCCAGGCTCAACCATTGCTCCTCCGCCACCTCGGTGCCCGTCTCCGCCGCCCTCTCAGCTCGCCGCCTCAGCCGCCGTCTCGGCCGGTCTATCGCTCCAGCGGCCGGCCGCCGGGTGGTAGCTGATCCTCCGGCCGGTCTCAGCTGCCCGGCACGCACACGCAGGGCCCGGCCTGCCACCACTCTCCCATGGCCAGTATCGCCTCGCGGCCAAGGGGATTGACCCCCGGTGCGGCCAGTTCGTGCGCGACCAGGGCGTGCAGGCACTTAACCCGGTCCGGCATGCCGCCAGCCGTGGCTGCGCCCGGCGGCAGCGGCTGTAGTCCGGTGGCAGCGGCCACCATATCCCTCCTGGCCGCATAATCCCGGTGCGCCGCGAGGTAGGCAGCACGCAGGCCTGGATCGGCGGCCAGGCGGCCCGTCATCTCGCGCATCACCCCGCCTGCCTCAAGCCGACTGGCGATCGCACAGGCACGAACGCAGGTGAGGTAGTAGAGGGTCGGGAACGGCGTGCCGTCGGGCAACCTCGGCGCGGTCTCGATGACGTCGGGAAGGCCGCACGGGCAGCGATGCGCCACCGCGCGCATGCCGCGTGGCCCGCGGCCAAGCTGCCGCGTCACGGCAGCGACGTCAGCCGCAGCGGGAGCCTGGCTCATCACCTCCGCTGCGCCCGGTCCGGCTGCTGCTTGTCCGCCTCCTGCACCGATGACCACAGCCTGGCGTACCAGGGCAGCGCGCTCCGCTGCGCATCGACCGGCCGGGGCCCGGCCACCGCGGGGCCAATGATCACGTAGCACCGCAGGGACGGCGGGCACAGGTGCAGCCGGTCCCGCGCCTGCTGCTCGATGTAGGACGGGGAGGTAAGCCGTTGCCGCTCCGCTTCGAGCCGCCGCCATTGCGCCGCGAGCTGCTGTGCCTGCGCTTGCAGCTGGTCGAGCTGCCTGCGCTCAGCGATGTACTCGCGAACCGGATAGGCCAGGCTGAGCGCGATGGCGCAGAGCACCACAGCCAGGATCGCCGCGCGGCCGGTGAAATGCGGCCGGGCAGGGCGCGGCTGCTGAACCCGGCTGGCGGACTCGGTCACTGGCCGCCTGCGCCGGATCTCGGGAACGCAGCTGTCCCGGCGAAGAGGGCCGCGTCGTCCAGCCGCTCCTCGATCCGCAGCAGCTGGTTGTACTTCGCCACTCGCTCTGATCGCGCCGGAGCGCCGGTCTTTATCTGCCCGCAGTTGAGTGCCACGACGATGTCGGCGATCGTGGTGTCCTCGGTTTCGCCCGACCGGTGGCTCAGCTGGCAGGCAAAGCCGCTGCGATGGGCGAGGGCAACCGCGTTAAACGTCTCGGTCAGCGTCCCGATCTGGTTCACCTTCACCAGCAGGGCATTCGCCGCCTTTGTCGTGATGCCGCGGAGTAGCCGCTCCGGGTTGGTTACGAACAAGTCATCACCGACAACCTGCACCCGGTCCCCGACCATCGCGGTCAGCTCCTGCCAGCCCGGCCAGTCATCCTCGGCCAGCGGGTCCTCAACCGAGACGATCGGGTACGCGTCGAGCCAGTCGGCATAGATGGCGGTCATCTCCGCGGCGTTCTTCTTGACGCCCTCGAATTCGTACCCGCCGTCGGCGTAGAACTCCGACGCGGCCGCGTCGATGGCAATCGCGACATCACGGCCAGGTACCAGACCGGCCAGGCCGATCGCTTCGACGAGCAGGTCGAGGGCCGCCCGGTTGTGCTCCAGGTCCGGGGCGAATCCGCCCTCGTCGCCCACCCCGGTATTCAGGCCATACCCCTTGAGCACCGACTTCAGGGCGTGGTAAGTCTCAGCGCCCCAGCGCACCGCCTCGGAAAACGTGCCGGCGCCGAGTGGAGCGATCATGAACTCCTGGATATCGACATTGGTGTCCGCATGGGCGCCGCCATTCAGGACGTTCATCATCGGCACCGGCAGCAGGTGCGCGTTTGGCCCGCCCAGATACCGGAATAGCGGCAGCTGCATCGACTCGGCTGCGGCCCGCGCGACAGCGAGACTGACGCCTACGATTGCGTTGGCGCCAAGCCGCGATTTATCTGGCGTCCCGTCGAGGTCGATCATCGCGAAGTCGATCAGACGCTGCTCGTCGACATCCTGGCCGAGGAGCTGAGGCTGGATCTCGTCGATCACCGCCAGCACGGCCTTCTCGACGCCCTTGCCGCCGTACTCGGTGCCGCCGTCCCGGAGCTCGACCGCCTCGAATGCACCGGTCGACGCACCACTGGGCACGCAAGCCCGGCTGTGCGTGCCATCGTCGAGCACCACCTCGACCTCGACGGTCGGGTTCCCGCGCGAGTCCAGAATCTGCCTGGCGTGGACGGCCTCGATGGACGGCACAGAGTTCTCCCTCGGGCTGCGGGCAACATATCCGTATCGGAGCCTAACCGAGCTACGCAGCCCGCCCTGGACCGGCACGCCGCTCGCTCTGCACTGGCACGCCGCTCACCGTGCACCGGCACGCCGCTCACCCTGGTCCGGCACGCCGCTCACCAGGCTCTGGCACGCCGCTCACCGGCGCACCGCCGTTGCATACCACGCGGCCTGAACCGAGCTAGCGGTCAAGGCGGAAGCCGGGCCGCGGGTTACCCCCAGCCGGCCGCCTGCTCGACCGCGTCCTTGGCCTCCTTCAGGCCCAGGCCGGTCCGATCCCGGTATTGCTTGATCGCCTGGATCCTCTTGCCGGCCAGAAAGAGGCTGACGATGTCGGCAGGCACTCCGTTAGCTAGGCCGGGCTGCGGCACCAGCGGTCCCGATGGCACGGGCGTGCCGCTGAACGACTTCTGAGCGCCGAACGAGGCGGGTGCGGCGTCGAACGATTCGATGCCGTGGCCGTAGGACGCCGGACCGCCCACCTGGAAGCCCGTGCTCGCCAGATGCTGCTCGATGCGAGCGATACGATCCGCCAGGTCTTGCAGAATCGGCTGGAGGGTTCTCCACTGAACGTCCGTCATCTCGATCTTCCCGTCTACACCGCGCATCCAGAGCCGATGACAATCATGCAGCTTGCACAGCACGAAATGAAACCGAGCCCGAACTGCGATTCGATCACGACACAGCGATCCAGCGTCCGCGATACCGACGACTGCTCAGCCGCTCGACGACTGCTCCCAGTCGCGCACCCGTTCCCGGAATACCCGGGCTGCGCGCCGCAGTTCAAGCTCGGGATCCAGCCCGCAGGCCCGTGCTCTGGCCACGACGGCGAACAGTTCAGCCCCGATCATGCTGATCGCACCCGATGCCCCCTCCGATTCTGACGCCGCGGTGGCCGGCAGGTCGGCTATCTCGTCAGGCACGCTCGCCGCGATTGCCCGCGCCTGCAGTTGCGCGGCGAGCGACAGCGCGGGCTGGCTCGTCGGCACCCCGTCAAGTGCCGAGCCAGGCCCACCGCCAGCGGCCACTCGCTCAGCCGTCTTGATCTCATCCCAGTTCCGCTTGACCTCCTCTGCTCCTGAGACGGTCACGTCCGCGAATACGTGCGGGTGCCTGCGTACCAGCTTGGCCGCGATGCCGTCGGCGACATCGTCGATGGTGAAGCCGGTCCCGTCGGTACGCTCGGCCGCGATGCGCGCGTGAAAGAGCACCTGAAGCAGCACGTCGCCGAGTTCCTCACGAAGCGCCGCCAGGTCACGCTGCTCCAGTGCCTCAACCGCTTCATAGGTTTCCTCAAGCAGATAAGGCGCGAGCGAGTCGTGCGTCTGCTTCGCATCCCACGGGCACTGGATCCTGAGCCGATCCATGATCGCCACCAGCCTCAGCAGCGCCGAGCCTGCGACGTCGGAATCGGCAGCGGACATTTCGGCCTCCATCGACGGGTGCACCGGCACCATAGTGCCGCACGGCCTGCTCCGCTGGACTGGCCGCCCGGCCAGGCACGGTCATTGACCAGCGAGTGCGGGGTATCCGAGCCTGGCGTGCAGCTGACCTATCCGGGCGCGGAGCCCGGGAGGCATCTCCGCGACTGGCACGGCGGCACCGCAGCCAGGCAGCGCAGCCTCGGACGGTGTCTCGCCTTCTTCCGGACTCATCCAGTCCCGGCCCGCCGCGCTCGACCTGTCTATCGCGAGGAAATCCAGGATCCGGTCCATGATCTTGCCCTGGTCGGTCACGAAATCTTCGTAGCGTACCCGGAGGCAGGCATTGCCTTGGAGTTCTTCAAAGTCCAGCAGCTCCTCGGTATATGAAGTCCAGTAGGCCGCGAGTGTTGCCACAATGTTCCCCGGATAGGTACCAGCGAAGCTACCAAACTCCGGGACAGCGATACTCCAGGGATGCGCTTTTGCTGCGTCGTAGATCACGTCGGTACAGGCCCGGTGTACGCAAATACACCTGGCTTCGGGAAACACCCGCAGGAAAGTCGCAGCGGCGTCAGGAGAGGACGTTGCCAGCTCGCACCACCGCGCCTTCCCGGTGCCCGCCAGGATGGTCGTCACCAGCGTGGCCACCTGCGTTCGAACCGAAGCGCTGGCTAGCTGGGACATCCTCCGCGCGGACTGGACCTCGATGCGCTGCCATGTCCCGGCCGCGTTATGACACAACGGAATGATGCCAGTACCTGTCGTATAGGCCATGTCGACATTGGTCCAGAGGAACTGCTGCAGTCGCTGAGCTCCCGAGTGGCGGTAGGAAAGCAAGATGACCGGCGGACCCTTTTCTACGGCCAGCGTTCCCTGGTGATTTACTGCGCCCTGTCGATCGCGAGGTGGCAGAGCCTCGTCATGTTCGCCGCTCGTCACCGGCCCGCCCTCCTGATTGTGCGTTCGGCAGCAAGCTATATCTTGCCGCCTGAGTGATTCTCCGGATCCGCTCCCCTGGGCCTTCCCCGGCCACGCCGGTCAGGATGTGCGGGACAGATTCCACGCGGTGAGGCCGAGCAAGTCTGCGAGCAAGGCGATCCTGGCGTCTGAGGCGAACTGTCCGGCGTCGCCGATGTCGCAGTAACGCAGCCTGCAGGCCCGCAGCGCGACGCTCATGTTGGTGCGGCCGTCGATCACGCTGTCCCACGCCTCGGCCGAGCCGATGACATCCCAGTCCGATTCCGGCAGTTCGGCCGTACCGTCTTCGGCTGTGACGGTCCTGGCAGCCAGGTCGACCCGATAGCGCGTCGCTTGCCGGGCAGGGTCGGACGGGAGGGAGATCGTGACGAACGTCTCCGCCAGGCATTCACCCCACTGCTCGGCGAACCGGTCGTCGATCCGGGTCAGCCCGGCCTGCAGCCTCTCCCAGAGGATCTGATGGTCCGGCTGCCCGCGAACTGGCCGGTCGCCGCCCACCGTCGGTGACGGTCGGCCAGCTGCCGACTCCCCAGCTGCCGACTCGTCAGCGGTGATCCGCAGGTCGGCTGGCGGCTCAGTAGTCCCCCAGTCGTCGCCGACCGGCAGGTAGCCGAGGTCAGCCGCCAGCTCGTTGATCGCGGCCGTCACCTGCGGCGCGATCATGCCGGTGGGAATCGACCAGCCCCGTCCGACTGAGTCGGCGGTAATGGCTGAGGTGTACCAGATCTTGTGATCTCCAGGCCCGAAGCGCTCACGCTCGGCCGAGAAGCAGCTTTCCGACACACCAGGTGCGGGAGGCAGGTCCAGGAACTCGAACAACCCGGCGGCGACCGACTCGGGATCATCCACCATGTCCTCGTAGCGCACCCGGTGACAGCGGTCAGCGAACTGCTTTTCCACCGCGCTGATAGCCGCAGCGTTATCCACCCAAAACCTAGCCATCGCCATGATCGAGTTACCCGGAGTGGTCGCGATATACGGATCGAAGCCGTATCCGTTCAGTCCCCACGGGCACGCCTCAAGTCCCGAAGCGACCACGTCCATCGGATGCCGGTACAGGCAGATGAACCTGGCCTCCGGATACACCCGCAGCAGCAGCTCCGCGTACCTCGCGGTGCCTAGGCTCTTGTCGCAGTAACGTTTCTTGCCCCGCCGGGACAGGTACGACCCGACCATCCGGTCCATCGTGTGCCTGATCCCGGCGATCGCCGGTTCCGGGATCACCGGCGGCTCATCTCCGCGGTTGCCCGACAGCGGCGCGCCCTCGATCAGCGACCACACCGTCGCAAGCTGCGCGCACAACGCCGGCAGGTTGGTCTCCGGCGGGCAAGCCAGATCCGGGTGGCTGTCGAGGAGGAAGCGGAGCAAGGTCGATCCCGACCGCCCGCAGCACAGCACGAAGACCGGGTCAGCGAAGGACCACGACTCCTCGCCAGGGATGGCTGTCTGCGGAGACGTCGACTTCTGCATGCGGCCGGCCTTTCTGATCATGCAATCCGGATAGGACGCACACCTACCTGAACGTTTAAATCGGTATAATAAGGCATTATAATAGTTGAGCCGCATCTCGCCCCGCCGGTCAGGAACTTCGACGGTGGCGACCCGCTAGCCCAAGGAAGCCGCCAGCCTGCTGGCGGTCGGCCCGGATCAGCTAGGCCTCGGTGGCGCCGATGATCATCCTGCGCTCCCGGTGCCGTACTGGCGCTCCAGCCGGGAGAGGACCCTGCTGGCCAGGTCTTCGATGGCCAGCACCTGCTGACCATGTGCGGCGAAGAACGCCTTCTGCTGCTGGAGTTGGAGCCGCCCTTCCAGCGCCAGGACCGGTCCCGCGCAGGTCACGAACACCTGCGTCCAGTGCCGGTCCACTGCCACCCGGACCGCGATCGGTGACTTGACGGCCGCTGGATCTACGGATGGCTGAACCAGATTGGACAACCACCAGGAGAATGCGTCGGGAGACTTCGCTGCCTCGACTGGCGCACCATGACCCGCAACGCATCCGCCGAATTCACCCGCGGCGACCTGGACCTGCGGAGCGGACTGGATCGCGATGACCTGCCGTCGCCACAGATCCCCCAAGCTGAAACCGGTCTCGTTGAGCTTTCTGAACGACTGCGTGGCCGCAATCTGGCAGCGCTGATAATCAGCGTCAATTTCCCTTGCCTCGGCGGCCGGCAGGCTCGGCGGGTTAGGTGAGCCGGTCTCGATCTCGCCGAGCAAGCCGCCATGCGCGAGCGGTCCTAGGTCATAAAGATTGGGAACTCCGCTCTCGTTCTCGCCGCCCCAGCCCGGCACCATTGGAGACGCCTGATTGACATAAAGCTCGTCATAGCGGATATACGGCTGCGCCCGCGGGCCGAAGTTGTAATGATTCATGCAACGCGCCACCATCAGATTCTGCAGCGCCGTCATCGTCGTGACGAAGCGGGTGCCCGCGCCATCCTGCCCCCCCGGTGGCTGGCAGGAAGTGGCCGACCACCTCGGCGGCAAGAACCGACCGGGGCGCCAGTGCGGCAAGCACTGACCGGGGAACCTCAGCAGGTGGCAGCGACCGGCGAGCCTCAGCAGGTAGCAGCGACCGGCGAGCACCGGTCGCGCCCGTCCCGGCACCGGCAGCCGTCAAACTGCAGCCCGAAGCGAGACCCGCGACCAGCACCAGTGCCAGCGCTCGGGGTTGAATCCACCCAAGATTGCGACCGCACCGGCCGCGCGCTACGGCCGGTGCGGTCGCCGCGCGGCCACGCCACGACCGAATAATGTGCATACTTCGAGGCAACCTGCGGTGCGCGCTAAGTGCACTTATGCTTTCCGGTGAATTTGACCGAGCTGGATGACTGAATTGTTAGCACCGGTCTGCCGGTATTCCGAGTTGACCAGCCGCTGACAACTGTCTTGTTCGGGAACGAGCAGGCGGGGTACCAGGTATGGCTATAGAGCCCATTCCAGGTGTGTGAATAATGCTTCCATTTGCTATTGTCCGGGGCGGCATCCGGCACGGCAGCACCACTCCCCCAGCAGGCATCCCAGCCTTGAGGCCGGAGCAGGCACAACCGGCCCGATCGGTTGCGTGAGCCGCCGACTACCAGGCCGGGCCTGCCGCCAGTGAGAGCGTGCCGACAGCGCACAGCCGCTCCCGAATGCCGACCGGCCGGCCACGCAGCGTGCGCTAGCAGGCAGGGGTCAGCTGGGGCGCGGGTGTGGCGGGCGACTTGCTCCCGGCAGACTCAGGAGCCGCCAGCGCGTTGGCGGCGGGGACGACCATGAACTGGTTGTAATCCAGCGCCCCGTACTGCGGGTTGACCTTGATGTTCAGGCTCTTGGCAGCGAGGCATTGCAGGTGCGCGAACTGAGCCGACAGCGCCTGCTGGGCCGCGGACGTGGTCGGCGGGACCCCATGATCCAGCTGGTTCTCCAGCTGCACCTGGATGGCGAACCACCGGCCCAGCTCCGACAGCATGTCCGGCGGCAGCCCGCTGATCACGGCGGCTTCGGGCAGGGTGTCGCCACTCTGCGCCGATCTGGCCGCCTGCGCGGTCAGCTGCAGCTGGGCCTCGTGCGGCGTGACCACAATCCCCCGCTGGACGGCGAGCCGTTCGATGGTCGCGAACTCCAGCATCCAGCTGAGCACCTTGCGCGGCATCTCGGACACCGGGTAGCTGAGCTGAACCTTGGCCCTATCGGCCTGGTAGCCAGCACTCAGGTTGGCCACCTCAGCAGTCAGTTTCGCGGTCGTGATTCGCTGCGTGCCATAGATAGCGGCGGCACCGAGCTGCAGCGGCCCGCACGCGGTGACCGTGATACCGACGGCTGCCGCAGCCGCCACCCACCGAACCGCAGTCCTCACCCGCACCGTCCGCTGCACCACAACTCTCCTTCTTCACTTCGCCTTCGGCACATCACGATCAGCCGCCACGCCGCCGCCCGACACCGCCGCCCGACGTCGTCGCCAGACACCGCCGCCCGACAGGCCGTCGGCGCGCCAGGTTCCTACTCCCCGGCGAACCGCTTACCCGGCCGGCGGCCGACCAGCCGACTGGCCCACCGGGTCGCCGCCGAACACCGCTTCGATCAGCTCCTCGCACCAGGCCAGCAGCTCGTCGTCACGCAGCGGCGGAGCGCCGAGCGGTGTGCCTGACCCAGTGCTTGACCGGCCTGGGCCGACGCCGCGGGAAGCCCCGCGCGCGCCTGCCTTCGGCACCGGTACGAGCATGCTACGCACCGCCGGCTTGAGCAGCGTTCTCGGGTACAGCCGCTGCACCCGAACCTCGCGTGAGTCAGGCAGCTCGACCGGCGAGAACCTGATGTGATTGCCCTGCGCAGTGATGTCGGTCAGCCCCGCCTGCCGGGCCCTGGCCCGCAGCCGCGCCACTTCGAGCAGGTTGAGCACCGCCCTGGGCGGCGACCCGTACCGGTCGGTCAGCTCATCCCTGACCGCCTCGATGTCGGAGTCGGACTCGATCGCCGCGATCGAGGTGTAGGCCTCAAGCCGCAGCCGCTCCCCGGGCACGTAGTCGTGCGGGATGTGCGCGTCCACCGGCAGCTCGACCCGGACCTCCAGCCGCTCCGCTGGCCCGCCACCGCGCATCTCGCTGACTGCCTCGCCGATCATCCGCACGTACAAGTCGAAGCCGACACCGGCGATGTGCCCGGACTGTTCTCCGCCGAGCAGGTTGCCCGCGCCGCGGATCTCCAGGTCCTTCATCGCGACGTACATCCCGGCGCCCATCTCGGTGTGCTGCGCGACGGTCGCCAGCCGCTCATGTGCCGTCTCGGTCATCGGCCGCTCCGGCGGGAACAGGAAGTACGCGTAACCGCGCTCCCTGGACCGGCCGACCCGGCCGCGCAGCTGATGCAGCTGGGACAGCCCGTAGGCGTCGGCCCGGTCCACGATCAGCGTGTTCGCGTTCGGAATGTCGAGACCCGACTCCACGATGGTGGTGCAGACCAGCACGTCGAACTGCTTGTCCCAGAAGTCGATCATGATCTTCTCGAGCGTGTGCTCGTTCATCTGACCGTGCGCCACCGCGATCCTGGCCTCGGGAACGAGCTGGCCGAGCCGGGCGGCCGCCTTGCCGATCGAGGAGACCCGGTTGTGCACGAAGAAGGTCTGGCCGTCCCTGAGCAGCTCGCGCCTGATCGCCGCCGCGATCTGCTTCTCGTCGTACGGCCCGACAAAGGTCAGCACCGGGTGCCGCTCCTCTGGCGGGGTCAAGATGGTGGACATCTCCCTGATCCCAGCGACACCCATCTCCAGGGTCCGCGGGATCGGGGTCGCCGACATCGAGAGCACATCGACCTGAGTGCGCATCGCCTTCAGGTACTCCTTGTGCTCGACTCCGAACCGCTGTTCCTCGTCGATGATCACCAACCCGAGGTTCTTGAACCTGGTCTCCGAGGACAGCAGCCGGTGGGTACCGATCACCACGTCCACGGTTCCGTCCGCCAGACCGGCCCGGGTCGCCGCCACCTCGGCGTCGCTCTGGAACCTGGACATCGCCCGCAGGACGACGGGGAACGGGGCGTAGCGCTCGCCGAACGTCTCCATGTGCTGCTGCACCAGGAGCGTCGTCGGCACCAGCACGACCACCTGCTTGCTGTCCTGCACCGCCTTGAACGCGGCCCGCACCGCCAGCTCGGTCTTGCCGTAGCCGACGTCGCCGCAGATCAGCCGGTCCATCGGGAGCGGCTTTTCCATGTCGCGCTTGATCTCGTCGATCGCGGCCAGCTGGTCGGGAGTCTCCGCGTAGGGGAACGCGTCCTCAAGCTCCCGCTGCCAGGGTGTGTCCTGGCCGAACGCGTACCCAGGCGACGCGGTCCTGGCCGAGTACAGCCGGATCAGCTGGGCGGCGATCTCGCGCACCGCCTTGCGGGCCCGGCCCTTGGTCTTGGCCCAGTCCGCGCCGCCGAGCCGGTGCAGGGTCGGCGCCTCGCCGCCGGAATACCTGGTGACCTCGTCCAGCTGGTCGGTCGGCAGATACAACCGGTCCGGCGGCTGGCCCCGCTTGCTCGGGGCGTACTCGATCACCAGGTACTCCCTGGTCGCGCCCTGCACGGTCCGGCTGGTCATCTCCAGATACCTGCCGACGCCATGCTGTTCGTGCACGACGTAGTCGCCAGGCGTGAGCTGCAGCGGGTCGATGCCGCCCCGCCGCCGGCTGGGCATCCGGCTGCGGTCCCTGGTCCCGGTCCGCTGTCCGGCCAGATCGGTCTCGGACAGCACGGCCAGCCGGACTTGCGGCCAGCTGAAGCCGTAGTCCAGCTGTCCGGTGGCGACCACGGCGACGCCTGGTTCGGGCGGGACGTCGAGATCGCCGGCCCGAGCGGCCAGCCCTTCGCCGCGCAGCAGCTCGGCCAGCCGCTGGGCTGGCCCGTGACCCTGCATCACCAGGGCGACCCGCCAGCCGTCGGCCAGCCAGCCACGCACGTCGCCGATCACCCGTGCGGTATCGCCGTGGTACGCCGTGGCCGGACTCGCCATGATGCGAAACAACTCGCGCCCGTCCGTGCCGTCCGGCCAGCCGGCCTGGTCACCCTGGTCCGGGCGGTCCGTGGTCCGGGTCCCGTCCGAACCGGCAGTCGGGTCCGTGATCGGTCCGCCGGAGCCGCCCGACCCGGTACCGCCCGAACCGGCTGCCTGGTCCGTGACCGGCCCGCCGGTGCCGCCCGACCCGGTCCGGTCCGAGCCGGCCGTCAGGCCCGTGGTCGATGCGGCCGGGCGAGCCGTTACGCCTGAAGGTTCTTCGGTACTGAACGGGGTGATCGTCCACCAGCGCAGTCCGAGGCTGGTCGCGGCCGCGCGGACGTCCGTGATCGGCCGGAACGCGGCCGCGCCCAGGTCAATCGGGACCTGGGCTCCGGCCGCTGCGTTCACCCACGAGGCTTCGAGGAACTCCTGGCTGGTCCGCACCAGGTCGGCGGCGCGGGTCCTGATCCGCTCGGGGTCGCAGGCCAGCACGATGGCGCCGGGCGGGAGCGAGTCGAACAGCAGTTCCATCCGATCGGCCAGCAGCGGTGCGAACGCCTCCATGCCTTCCACGGTGATCCCGTCAGCCAGCTTGCCCAGGATGTCGCCGAGCCCGGGGAACTCGGCCGCCAGCTGCTTGGCCCGGTGCCTGACGGCCGGGGTGAGCAGCATCTCCCGGCACGGCGGCGCCCACAACCCGTCCCCCGACCTGCCGAGGCTCCGCTGGTCGGCGGCCTTGAACGGCCGGATCTCCTCGACTTCGTCGCCGAAGAACTCGACCCTCAGCGGGTGCTCTTCGGTCGGCGGGAACACGTCCAGGATGCCGCCCCGCACAGCCAGCTCGCCACGGTTGGTGACCAGCTCCACGCGGGCGTAGCCGATCTCGACCAGCCGGGTGACGACCTCATCAAGCTCGGCCTGCTGACCCTGGACAAGCCGGACCGGCTCCAGCTGGCCAAGGCCGCCGACCAGTGGCTGAAGAACACTGCGGACCGGGGTGGTGACGACCTGGAGCGGGCCGGACCTCGAGTCGGACGGATCTGGGTTGACCATGCGACGCAATACGGCGAGCCGCCGGCCCGAGGTGTCCGAGCGCGGGGAGAGCCGCTCGTGCGGCAGGGTCTCCCAGGCCGGAAAATAGGCCGCGGCCTCCGGGTCAGGCAGCAGCGAGCCGAGCGCGCTGGCCAAGTCCTCGGCCTCCCGCGCCGTCGCTGTGATGGCCAGCACGAACTGCCCGGATCCGGTGAGTGGAGTCCCGGCTGACGTCGTCCCGGCCGGCGTCTTCCCGTGCGGTGCTGCTCCGGCTTGAGCTGCTCCGGCCAGCGCTGCAGCGAGGATCGGGCGCAGCGCTGGCGGCGCGACCAGGTCCGCGTCGCCAGCCGGCAGGCTGGCGTACTCCAGCGCGCGGCGCAGCTGCGGATCCTCGGCGACCATCCCGAGCAGACTGGTGAGACTCATCGCTTCCTTGACTTGGTCGCGGCCGCGGCTAGACGCGGCCCCGCCAGCCCGCGCGCTGGCGAGCGCGCCGCTGGTGGACCGGACGCTGTGCGGGCAGCACAACGGGCCCGCGTTCGAGCCGAACGCGAGATGCCTTTAGTTTACGGGCCCGGCCGCCGCTTACGGGCCCGGCCGCCGTTTCGGCGCCTGCCTCCCGGCCGCTGTTCCGCCGCCTGCGTCCCGCCCGCCACTCCCGCCCCGCCTCCCGGCCACTAGCCCTGCCGCGCCTCCGACCGCCAGCCTGCCGTACCCCAACTGCCCCAGTTGCCCCGTTGACCGCGCCTCCCGGCTGCCAGCCCGCCGTGCCCCAACTACCCCAACTACCCCAGCTGTCCCGGCCGGCCGTGGCTCCCGGCCACCAGCCCGCCCCGCCTCCCGGCCACCAGCCCGCCGTGCTTCCGGGCCGCCAGTCCGCCGTGCCCCAACTACCCCAGCCGCCCCAGCTGCCGCCTGCTCCGTCGCCAGGTTCCTTGATCACGCGGTTCTTTCAGTCACCCCTGCTGAAAGAACCGCGCGATCATGGAAGTCCTGCCGCGCGGCTGATCGCCGGGTGGCGGGGGCGTACAGGTAACCTCGGGGTGCTTGGAGTCGTTGAGGTCTCGGGAGCTGACTGGCTGATGCGCCGCGGCCAGCGTGCGGACGGAGGAGAGCTGTGACTGCTGAGGCGCAGGCCGACCGAGTTGCCGCGCAGGCGTCGATTCCGTCCTGGACGCTGGACGGCCGCCAGCTCGGCGACCTGGAGCTGATCCTGTCCGGCGCTTTCGCTCCGCTCCGAGGCTTTATGACGGCGGCCGATGTCGAGTCGGTTGAGATGGCCCGCACTCTTGCCGACGGCACGCCGTGGCCGATCGCCGTGACCCTGGAGCTCCCGGCCGACGCGATCGCCGCCGACGCGAGTCAGCTGGTGCTCGCCGACCCCGAGGGCACTCCGCTGGCTGTGCTCACCATCACCGAGCGCAGCGCAGTCCTAGACCGTGGCGCCATCCAGTCCGAGACGACTGGCCTGATCCGGCTGGCCGGACCGGTGACCGCCAACCGGGTTCCCGAGCACGGCTCGTTCCGACGGCTGATGATCTCGCCGGAGCAGGCCAGGGCCCAGCTCGGCGACGGGCCGGTGCTCGGGTTCGCCACCAGAGCCCCACTCGGTGGCCGGCAGATCGGCCAGCTCAGGCACCTGGCCGAGCAGCTGAGAGCAAGGCTGCTTGTGCTGCCCCTTGTGGCCGGAACCGCCGAGGTCGTCCGCCAGCCGGAGGCACTGATCCGGGCTGTGCTCGCGGCCACCGCCAGCCTTCCGCAGGGGACGCTGGTCGTCCCTGTCCCGCTAGCACCGCGAGAGGACGGGGCCGACCGGCCGGGTGCCGGAACCGGCGCGGGTAGATCGGGTGCCGGAACCGGGACGGGCAGATCGGGTGCCGGAACCGGCGCGGGCAGATCGGGTGCCGGAACCGGCGCGGGCAGATCGGGTGCCGGAACCGGCGCGGGCAGATCGGGTGCCGGGACCGGGGCCGCTCTGCCGGGAACCGCGAACGCTGACGTCAGCTCGGCGCGCGAGCTCGCTGCGGCGGCGATCGTGGCTGCTGCTTACGGTGCGACACACCTGATAGCCGAGGACTGGCCCCACGGTGGCAGCACCATCAGCAGCGACGCCGGCCAGGCACGGGGACTGCCGGGAGCACTGATCCCGGTGCTGGCTTCCGGCGACTGGGCCTTCGATCCTGGGGCCGAGGTCTGGCGGCCGCTGGCTCTGATTGAGCCAGGAACCGAGCTGGAGGATCTGTCCGCTGATCAGCTAGCGGACATGCTCGACACCGGTGCGCCGCTGCCCTCGTGGTTTGCGCCGGAGGCCGTGGTGGCGGAGCTGCGGCATGCGCGTCCACCTCGGTCGGAGCGAGGTTTCGTGGTGTTCCTAACCGGCTTGTCTGGATCCGGCAAATCGACCATCGCCAGGGATCTGCGTGACCTGCTCGCCGAGCGAGGCGACCGCCGGGTCTCGCTACTCGACGGCGACCTGGTTCGGACGCTGCTCTCGGCCGGCCTGACCTTCTCCCGCGCCGACCGCGATCTCAACATCGCCAGGATCGGTTACGTCGCCGCCGAGATCGCCCGGCACGGTGGCATCGCGATCTGCGCGCCGATCGCGCCATACGCCGCGGCGCGGGACCGGGTCAGGAAGATGGTGTCCGAAGTTGGCGATTTCCTGCTGATTCATGTCGCGACCCCGGTCGAGGTCTGCGAGGAGCGGGACCGCAAAGGTCTGTATGCGAAAGCCAGAGCTGGCCTGATCGGCCAGTTCACCGGGATCTCCGACCCATACGAGGAGCCAACCGACGCCGTGGCGGTGATTGACACTTCGATGCTCAGCCGGGAGCAAGCGTGCGAGACGATCATGGAGTTGCTCACTTCGGGCGGCTGGCTGTCGTCCAGCTAACCGGCGGGTTCTCGCGGCGGAAAGAAGCGCCGCCCCGGAATGTCGGCGTGCTGCTCTTTCGAGATCGCCGATTCCGAGGGGGACGCGCTCGCCAGCGCGCTGGCAGCGGCCCTCGGCGAGCGCGGGTGGTACGCAAATTTTCAATCCGCCACGGAGGCCTTTGTGGTCTTCGCCGACCAGGTCTTCCGCTACCCGCGCGAGATGCGGCAGGCCGAGCCCGGGCACAGGCGCACGGACGGCTAGGCATTCCTGAGCCACAGCTGGACTGGACGGTCTGATCCGGTCAACTGCCCGAGCTGAGTAGCTACCACCGCGGGTATCAGTCGTCAATGCCCGACGGTGGCCGGCTAGTCCTTATCTTCTGAGTGGGTGCCCGCGTCAAGTCGCTGGCGGAAGCCGCGCACCCGTTGCGAAACCTCACCAGCCATCGCAGCGCGCTGCGGGGCCAGCAGGAAGTAGCTGGCGATGCCGCTGACCAGGATCGCCAGGCCAATCAGCAGCCAGCTCCTGGCGCCGACGAAATAGAGCACGATGAGGGCCACCATGAATAGCAGCAGCCGCAGCGTGTTGTAGAAGACCGTTGCGCGCATAGCGTGACCAGCTTATCCGCTAGCGGCCGCTTGGCCGGCCGCAGCTACGGCACCAGTAGCCGCACCCGCGCGCCGCTAGCCGCACCAGCCGGGGCCCTAGCCGCATCAAGGGCACCGCTGACCGCACCACGCCAGGCGGCCAGCCGCAGCCATAGCACACCGGCGGCGCCCATTGGGCCACTGTGTCGCACCCCGCCGCCAGCGGCGCCGACCGCACGACGGCACCACTGGCCGCGTCCAGAGCGTCACTGTGACGCACCGGCCGCGCCCACGGGTCACTGTGCCGCACCCGCCGCCGCCGGTGCCGAATTGAGCACGCTGGCCAGCAGCGCCGGATCTACGTTCCCGCCGGACAAGATGGCGACCCGCAACTGAGCGGCAGGCAGTTCGCTCGCCCGGAATAGGCAGGCGGCGACCGCGACCGCTCCGCCGGGCTCAGCGACTAGGCGCGCGCCGGTCGCTAGCAGACGCATCGCCGCGCGGATCTCGTCTTCGGTGACGGTGACGATGTCGTGCACCTGGCTGATCATGTGCTGCATCGGCAACACGCCGATCTGCTCGGCCCGCAGCGCATCGGCGATCGTGCGCTGCGTGTCAGCGGAGCTCCAGGCGACGCGTCGGCCCAGCCGCAAGGAATCTGCGGCGTCGGCGGCCAACGCAGGCTCCACGCCGACCACCTTCGCTCCTGGTTTGGCCGCCGCGATCGCCGCCGCCACGCCGGAGATCAGCCCGCCGCCGCCGACCGGGCAGACCACCAGATCGACCTCCGGGCAGTCAGCCGCGATCTCCAATCCGATCGTGCCCTGGCCCGCGATCACGTCACGGTGGTCGAACGGCGGGATCGGCGTGTAGCCGTGCTCAGCGATGAGCTGGTCGGTCATTGCGGCCCGTGCGGTCAGACTTGGCTCACAGGTGACGATCCGCGCGCCAAACGCGCCGGCCGCAGCGACCTTGACCTGGGACGCGTTGGCCGGAACGACGACCGTGGCGGTGACACCAAGCAGCGCTGCCGCGTAGGCGACGGCTAGCGCGTGATTGCCGCTGGAGTGCGCCACGACTCCTCGCTGCCGCTGCTCGGCCGACAGCGCGCTGATCGCTGAGTAGGCACCGCGCAACTTGAACGCCCCGGTCGGCTGCAGTGACTCGGCCTTGACCAGCAATCGAGGCTCTACCCGCGCGAATGGCACCAGCGGCGTCCGCAGCGTGACACCATCCAGGCGCTTAGCTGCGGCTCGGATCTCGTCAATCGACACAAGGCCCGGCATACGCTCCACCCTACGTGTTCCGGCTGCGGCAAGCCGCTCACGGTCAAAGCATCACGAGCAGGTTTGTGATTGAACTTTTACGGAATCTAAGGAGAATAGCGACGTTTGTCATAACACTATGATCTGGTTACTTAGGCGAGCTAGAGGAGCACCAAATGGACGGCCAGAGTGATCGCCTGCTTACTCCCGGAGAAGTCGCGGCTCTATTCCGGGTTGATCCGAAGACGGTCACCCGGTGGGCCGCGTCTGGCCGCATCAGCAGCATCCGCACCCCCGGCGGCCACCGCCGTTACCGAGAGGTCGAGATTCGGGCGCTGCTCGGCATAGACGACAGCGAACGACCCGAGCAGGCTTCGGACCCGGCCGGCTAGTGCCGGCCGGGCCGTCGCCCGGGCCATCCGGGCTGTGTCCCGCCCGGTACGCCCCTGTCCCCCCGAGGTCTTGCTTCGGTACGCCCCGGTCCCCCCGAGGTCCTGCCCGGGGCGGCGTGCCCGGATGCCTGAGGGATTCAGGCATCCGGGCCGGATCGAGCGTGCTCGCGGATCCGTGGTCCGGCTAGGCAGCCGACTAGCCCGTCCTGGTTACATCGGCACGAGCTCGAAGATCTCGACGCTGAACCGGCCCCTTCCCTCGGAGAGGAACGGGTGCTTGTCGACCAGCGCCCGCGCTGCTTCCACACCGTCGGCCTCGACGATCGAATAGCCGTTGAGATCCCCAGCGGCGGGGCTTGAGCCGTCGTCCGCCACCGCGGACCTGGCGCCGAAGGGCGAGCCCACGTCGACCAGCGCCGGGCCCAGCCGACCGATCCACTGGCCCCAGGCTTCCATCTGCTCGGCTGACTGCTCGGGCGTGAACTGGTCCATCGGCGTAGCCGGGCCGCGGTACAGGTACAGGAACTTCGCCATCTCAGGCTCCTCTGCTCTAGGTTGCGGATCCTTCAGCGCGATGCCGGTCGTCCGCTGATGACGCGCCAAGTGCGTGTCTACCTACCCGACGAACGACAACGTGAGGAATCGACAGAGCAGACCTGAGAACCGCCCGGGCGACTGCCTGGCCGAGTCACCGCCGGGCAGCGGCTGGCCAGGCACCCGGACTCCGGCGCTCGGGCTGGCTCAGGCCACCGCACGGTCGGCATAGAGCCGCAGCAGACCCGACCAGCCCTCCGCCGCGCCAACGCCATCGCGCACGGCCTGGCCGTCCGTACCGTGCCGCTCGAAAAAACGATGCTCAAGCTGGACTCGGCTGCGTCCTGGCCCGTCCGGCGTGAAGGTGACCTCGATCTCGCTGGCGTGGTCGGAATCGGCGTCGTACTGCCAGCTGCCGTTGAGCTGCCAGCTCAGGACGATGCGGCTGGGTGGCTCGTAGGCGAGAACCTCGCCCCAGTCGCACTCGGAGCCATCCACACCGCGCTCGTACCAGCGCCCGCCGGTCTTCGGCTCGATGATCGCCGCTTCAAGGTCAGCCTCGCCGATGTGGTGACCTGGCCACCAGGAATTGAAGTCAGTGGTGAACAGGCTGAACGCCGCCTCCGGTGCCAGCGGCACGGTTACCGCGTGCCGCACCGGCTCGAATGCCTGCTGGCTCGCGACTAGGTTCTGCTCGGTCATCGGTGCTCCTTATCGCTGGGAGTTCCGGCCGGATCCGGTTCAGAACCGGCCTGTTGCGCCGCCTGCCTGGCGGCCGCTTCGAACGAGGCCAGTGCCTGGCCCCACATCTGGTCGAGGTAGGCGCGGATCGCCAGCACCCCGTCCGGGTTGATCCGGTACAGCCGTCGCGTGCCGACCGCCTCATCGATGACCAGGCCCGCGTCCTTGAGAACCCGAAGGTGCTGGGAGACGGCCGGCCGACTCACCGGAAGCTCGCTGGCGAGATCTCCGACCGAGCGCCCCCCGGCGGCCAGCCGCTCGACGATGGCGAGCCGGGTGCGGTCACCCAGAGCGCCAAGCGCGCCCAGTCCGGCCGCTCTGGCCGGTTCGGCTGGCCCTCTTGATTCGTAAGTCACCACGAACCGTTAGTCTAGGCTTACCATTGCGCTTGGTCAATCGGAGCGCGGCCGCGCACCCGGAGCACGGTCAGCCAGTCGTCCTGCGTTCCGGCCACCTGACCGGCACCGGTCTGGCCGGCACGGTCAGGTCGAGCAGGACGTCGGCGCGATCCAGCGGGCGGGCCGCGCTTCGGTACAGTTCCTGGCCAGGCAGATAGCGCCGGTTGTAGCGGTCGCCGATGCTCGCCTCCGAGCCGAACGGCACGAGGTCTCGGGTCAGCGCACGCCGCAGTGACTCGGCCGGCTCGATATGCAGGTAGATCGTGAAGTCCCAGTGCTCAACAAGCTCGGGACGCTGCAGGAACACGCCGTCGAAGAGCAGCACGGCCCGGCTGGCGGCGGCCCGACGGACAGCGGGGACCGGCCGGTCCGACCGGTAGTCGAACTTCGAGGGTAGGTAGCAGCGGTCGCCGCCGGGACCGAGAGGGCGAAGGACGGCTGCCACGATCGATTCGTTATCGAAGGAATCAAGGTAGTAACCCTCGGGCGATTGGCGGCCTCGGCGATATCTGACCTGCGCTGGTCGGTGAAAGCCGTCCGCGCCGAGCGCGATGACCGGGCGCTGCACCTCGATCAGCGCGGCCAGGTCGCTCGCGAAGGTCGTCTTGCCGGCCGCATCGGGTCCGTCGACCGCCACCCGAGGAACGTGCGGCGGGTCGAGCGCGGTCAGCATGCCGACGAGCCGGCTGAGCACCTCAGCGCGGGTCACGGGATTCGGCGTCCTGGCGAATTCCGGCTGCGCGCTGGGCCGGGCCAGGCCCTGGTCAGGAGTCGCTGCCTGGCTGGCCGCGGCCGGCTAGGAAGTCCAGGAACTCGCGGTGCAGCGACTCATCGCCCTCCCGCCACAGCCTGCTCCGCTCGTCCATTTCCTCTTGGGTCAGCGCGGTGCTGGCGAGCCGCTCATAGTCCGGGTCGGCCGGGCCGATCTCGACGTATGCGTCACTGACCAAGCGGCCGTCGTGGGCGGTCGCTGCCTCTGGCACCAGCAGATTCCCGTTGGCTAGCCGTATCACGTACATCGCCCGCCCCCTAGATGCCGTATCGCACATTGAAGTAGAGCATCACGTTCAGCGCCGCGCGGGTATTACCGTTGACCATTTCCACCAGCGCGGGCCGCTGGCTCGACGCGATCGCGGCGAACGCGTCGGCGAAGAACTCCCGGCGCCCCAGATAACCGCCCTGGCGGTGGAAGTCACTGCGCATCCACGGCAGGCATTGATCATAGAGCCGATTGAACTCTGCAGAGTCGGATTGCCAGGCACCGCCGGACCCGTCGATATCGTCAAGCGCGTGCCCGATTTCGTGACACATCACGTCCGGAGTCGGTGACGGCCGCGACCCGACGATAACCTTGCGCTCGCCGTACGCTCCGGCGCAGGCGTCCCAGGTAGCCCGGCCTGATGGCAGCGGAACGCCGGTCAGCTGGCCCATGTCGTCCAGATCGGGGACTCCGCCTGGCCCGACATAGATGGCGTCGAGACCGGCTACCAGCCGTTCCTTGATCAGCTGCGGCAGCTCAGCCAGCCGGTCGATGGCCAGCACGATCTGCGGCGGCAGGACCTGATCGGCCGTCCAGTTACGGTGCAGGATCCGTTCCAGGTGGCCGCAATGCCGGTGTCCGGCCGCCGTACGGTTGTTCCTGGCTATCTCGTACCACGGCAGGTTCGCCCTCGCAGCTACCGCAGCCTCGCCCGGGATGGCCCGGCTGTCCGCGGCGGCATCGCCGACGGCCTGGGCTTTGGCGCGGGACTCGGTCCGACCCGCGGGACTGGCCGAAGCCCGAGCATCGGTCCCCGGCGCTGGCCGAACTGCCGCGCGCGCTGCTCCCTGGCGCTGCGACCTGGCGGCCGCCGCCGCTCGCGATCCGCCCGATGGGGCCGGACGGCCGGAACTGACCGGCCGATCACGCTGACCGGACCCAGTCGATCTGCCTGGCGGGCCGGTAGTGGGAGCGGTGGGCGGCGGAGCGGGCTGGTCCGCCATGGCGGCCAGATCTGGCCGCTGCTGCCCGGCAAACCGGGATGGCCGCTCCTGGCGTGCAGCCTGGGTGCGCTCAGCCGGCAGGTTCTGCTCGCCGCCCAGCCGGTTCTGCTTGCCCTGCTGGCCAGGCTGCCCGGCACGACGCCGACCCGGCTGACCGGCATCGCGCTCACCCGGCTTGCTCTGCTTGCCCTGCTGGTCTGGCTGCCCGGCACGACGCCGACCCGGCTGGCCGCTCCCGCTCTGGCCAGGCTGGCCGACACCGCTCTGGCCGGGCTGGCCGGCACTGCGCGCACTCGGCTGGCCAGCGGCGCGACGATCCGGTGAGAAACCGCCTGGGCGACCGGCCCAGCCACGGCTTGCTCGCGGCGTGCCGGGCGTGCTCACCCGGCGGTGGCTACCTGGCTGACCGGGCGAGGTGGTCCGGCCGCCGGTTGCCCCGCCCCGCGCTGATGAGGCCTGAGTGGGTGGTGCGCCGCCGAGCAGTGCCTGAATCTGCTCAGCTCGCCGTCGCCGCCTTCGCCGCAGCAGATCGAGTAATCGCAGCCGCATCCGCATCGCTCCCGTGGAAAAGGTCCGATCGCCAGGTTACGACGGTTCCCAGCCTGACGCAGCCGCCAACGCGGATCGTGACGAACTGCCATCGTCACGGAAACTCCCCAGCGAACCATCAGATTCGGCAACGAGCAGGCCGCGCCAGCAGTTAGGCTGCGTCCATGTTGCTGCTATGTGTCGTCTTTGCACTGATAACTATGGGTTTGGTGGTGCCGTGCGTGATCGATATCGCGATGACGCCACAGCGCGACTTCGGACTGCCGAGCAAGCAAACGTGGCTGGTGGTTGTGGTGGCGTTCTGGGCCGTCGGTGCCATCACGTGGCTGATGGTCGGCCGCCGCGAGCTGTGGATCAGGCAGCAGTGGAATGACGTGGCCGGGAGTCAGGCGCTCGGCCAGCAGCAGGCACTCAGGCGGCATCCGGCCGGGCGGACGGCTGATCCCAGTCACCGGTCCGCCGATGCGGTGTACGGGGGTCGCGGCGCTGGCCATGGAGCACGCTACCTCGCTCCAGATGACAACCCGGACTTCCTGCTCGAACTGGACCGCAGGATCCGTGAGTGGCGGGACGGCGCCTAGCTGTCCAGGCGGCCCGGGCGGTTAGCCCAGGCCAGCGAACGAGCGCAGGGAAGTCGGTCGGTTAGCCCAGGCCAGGGAACGAGCGCAGCGAGTCGGTCGGTTAGCCCAGGCCAGCGTACGAGTGCAGGCCGCTGATCCAGAGGTTGACGCCGACCAGGTTGAAGATGAGGCAGGCGAAGCCGGTCAGCTGGATGTAGGCGGCCCGCCGTCCACGCCAGCCCGCCGTGGCCCTGGCATGCAGGAACGCGGCATAAACCAGCCAGGTGATGAACGACCAGGTCTCCTTGGGATCCCAGCCCCAGTACCTGCCCCAGGCATGATCCGCCCAGATCGCGCCGGCGATAACGGCGAAGGTCCAGGCCGGGAACGCGAACAGGATCGCGCGGTAGGACAGCCGATCAAGGACCGATGAACCGGGCAGCTGCACCATGATCCCGGCGGACCGCGACTCCAGGCCTGCGGCCACCCGCCGCTCATGCCTGGCAACCAGCAGGAACAGCACGGTGACCACTGCGCCGAAGATGAACATCCCGATCGAGACGAGCATGCCCGTCACGTGGATGGCCAGCCAGTACGACTGGAGCGCGGGGACCACCTCGCCGGCTGGCGTGTAGATCACCACAACGTCCACGGCAAGCGCGAGAACGACCGGGAGCAGGACGAAGAGGCCCATGTAGTAGGCGCGGAACCGGACCGCGGCGACCGTGAGCATCAGCACGGCCACGCAGGTGATCGCCGCGATGAACTCGAACATGTTGCCCCACGGGACCCGATGCTCGGCCAGACCCCTGGTCAGGATCGCCCCGGCCTGGGCGGCCAGCCCGGCACAGGTCAGCAAGAAGGCGTAGCGCAGCCAGGCGCTGGCAGGCCAGCGCGAACGCCGATCGGGCAGCGCGGGCAGACCCGGCAGCGCGGGCAGGCCAGCAGCGCCGGCACTCGGGCCAGCCGCTCCGGCCGGATCCGCCGCGCGACCGGACAGGTCGGCGAGCTCGGACAGGTCGGACGGGTCAGCGGGGAAGGTATGGCCGGCGTCGGCGTCAAAACCGGCCGGCGCCCCTGCGCCAACCAGCTCGGGCAGCCGGGCCGGGACCGGCGCCGGGGTCTTGCGCTTGCCGAACGCGAAATCACCCGCGTAGGCCAGCATGGCCAGCGCGTAGACGACGATGGTCAGCACCAGCAGGGCGTTGCTGGCCTGAGCGACTCCGGAGTTGACGGGCACTGCGCCTCACTCTCCCTCTGCCTGGGCAAGGGCTGCTTCATCGGCTGCTGGCTGGCCAGCGCCGAGGGGTTGCTCAGCGGCCGACTGCTCAGCGGCCGGCTGCTCAGCGGCGGACCGCTCAGCGGCGAGCTGCTCAACGGCGGGCCGGCGGTCACCGGCGGGAGCGGGCCGACCGTCACCAGCGGGAGCGGGCAGGCCGTCACCAGCGGACCGGCTGGTCGTCGCGGGCTGACCTGCTACCACGGCACTGCCGTCCAGCACGTGCACGATCTCGCTGGCCAGCTCGGCGAACTCGGTCTCGAATCCTCCGGCGGCGTCCGACCTGGTCAGGCCGGCCACCTCCACTACGGTCCGGCCGTCGTGGCCAGGGTAGGCGCGGACGAACATCCGGCGGCGGCGCACCAGGAACGAGAGGATCAGGCCCGCCAGCGCCGCCAGAGCGGAGATCAAGGCGGGCGTCTGACCCGGATCGTAGGTGATCGCCAGGCTGATCCACTGCTGGTACCCGGTGAAGGTCAGCTTGCCGAGGCCGTTCGGCAAGGTAATCGACTGGCCGGGAGCCAGCGGCACCGGTGGCACCGCGAGCCGGTGCATGGCGCTGGTGTCCAGGCTGTAGACCGACTGCGCCTGGCCGCTGTCCAGGCCCAGGTTGCCCGCATAGGAGACCAAGCTGACCCGCGGGAACAGCGCCGCCGGGAACGCCGAGGCGAGTCGGCCGCTGACGTCCACCGCGGTCGGCAGGAAGACACCAGCGAAGCCGAGCTGCTCCGGGCTCGCGTCGGGAACCTTGATGACTCCGGCGGAGGTGAGCCCGGATTGCTCGATCGGGATGAACGGCACTGGCTGATCGAAGACGACCCGGCCGGTCCTGTCGGTGACCTTGAAGACCGGAGCGTATCCGTGCCCGATCAGGAAGACTTGTACGCCGTCCACGATCAGCGGGTGATTCACCCGCAGGTCATAGCTGTGCTCCGGTCCGCCGTACGACGCCGAGTACTGGATCGCCGCGCTGAACCAGGACGGCTGGCCGCGCTGGACTCCCGAGGTGATGTAGCTCGCGGTGAAGCGCTCCAGCCGCACGCTGAATGGCTGCAAGTCGGCCGGCGAGACCAGCCGACCCGGCCGGAAGACGTCGAGCGCGGTCGGCGTGTTGGCGAAACCTTGGCCAGCCACCAGCAGCCGGTTCGCTTTGTAGCCGAACAGCCCGCCAAGCGCGACCGATCCGAGCAGCCCGAGCAGCGCCAGGTGGAACAGCAGATTGCCGACCTCGTGCAGGTACCCCTTTTCGGCCGAGACCCAGCCGTCGCCGGTACGCAGCCGGAACCGCTTGCGCGCCAGCAGCCTCGCCGCCGACTCCAGCGCCGGTTCCGGGTCGGCGGCGGTGCCGAAGCTCGCCGCCTGCGGCAGCCGGCCGAGGCGGCGTGGCGCGCTCGGCGGGGGCTGCCGCACGGACCTGGCCATCCGGAAGGCGCGGGGCACCACGCACCCGGCCAGCGAGGTGAACAGCAGCAGGTAGATCGCGGCGAACCAGGGTGCCCCGAATACGTCGAACAACGACAGCCTGGCCAGCACCGGGGCGAGTCCTGGGTGTGACGCGTAGTACTGCGACACCGCGGCTGGATCGATACCTGTCTGCGGCAGGACCGATCCGGGAATGCTGGCAAGCGCGAGCAGGAACAGCAGCACCAGGGCGGTCCGCATTGAGGTCAGCTGACGCCATCCCCAGCGCAGCCAGCCGACCGCACCAAGCCGACCGCCCGTGCCCGCAGTCGCGGCAGGCACCCGGGCGGCCAGCTCCCGTTCGGCTGACTCCCCTGCGCCCGTCTCCCTTGCCCCTAGCCGGATGTCGCCGGGTCCGGCCACCGCGACCGACGACGACGGGACCGACGCCGATACCGTCCCCTCAGTCCGGGCCCGTTCCTTCAGCTCGGTCACCGGATCGCCGCCAGCTAGATCCTGGGTCATGATCGCCCGCCGAGGACTTTGACGATCAGCGCCTTCAGGCCCGAGTAGGAGACACCGCCGACGATCATGGCAGCGACGTGCCCGGTGCTGTCGATCAGCAGCGTGCTCGGGATGGCCGGCGGCGGCAGCGTGCCCCGAAATGCCAGCGCGATCTCGTCGTTAGGATCGTTCAGGCTCGGATAGCCGACTCCGAATGTGCGCTGGAACGCCTCGGCGCTCGGCACGGTGTCCCTGCTGTCGATGCCGACGAAGCGCACCGGATTGCGCTGAAAGTACCTGGCCAGCGCGGCCAGCGCGGGCGCCTCCCGGCGGCAGGGCGCGCACCAGGATGCCCAGAAGTTGAGCACTACGACCGATCCCCGGTCGGCGGTCAGGCTGAACTGCTGCCCGGTCAGCAGCGCGCCAGTCAGGGCGGGCGCGGCCGGCCGCGAGCCAGGCCGGTAGTAGGTGCTGCTGTAGCTGCCGCCGACGAAGCTCTTCCCGCTGCTGACCGGCGTGTACTGGGCCAGCGCGCCGCCCGAGCAGGACGTGGCGGCCAGCACGGCCGAGCCGACCAGCACAGCCCGGATGACGCGGGCCGCCGCAGCTTGGCGCGCAGAGCGCTTCAGGCGGGTCACAGGGTGAACTCCTACACGAAGTAGTATCGCTGGCCCATTCTGCCGGAACCGGCTGGATGCGGTGACCGCGGGCCCGACTTACCAGCCATTCAGGCACCGACCAGGCTACGCTCCCGCGATGCGCGATCCGGCTGATCCGGATGGTTCGGCGTAACTAACCGCCGTCAGCCGGTCGCCAATGAAGGTAAGGCTGGTCACGCTGCCCAGAGCGCACTGGCGGTGCCGCGGGTCGTGCCACAGCCGACGGCCTTCCGCGGAGCGGCGGGACACCCAGATCGGAAGCTGATGGCTGACGCAGACCGCCTCGTGCCCGCGCGCCGCCTTGGCCGCGTCGGCGGCGGCGGCCAGCACCCTAGCGGCGACCTGCCGGTACGGCTCGCCCCAGGACGGGCGGAACGGATTGCGCAGGTAGATCCAGTTCCGCGGCGAGCGGAGCGCACCGTCACCGACCCCGAAATTCATCCCCTCGAAATGGTTCCACGGCTCGATCAGCCGCTCGTCGACCTCGACTGCCAGGCCGAGCTGCGCCGAGATCGGCTCGGCGGTCTCCACCGCGCGGTCCAGCGGAGAGGACCGAACCACGGTGACATCCCGGCCGGCCAGGAAGTCCGCGGCCGCCTTGGCCATCACCTGACCTTCTTCAGACAGATGGAAGCCAGGTAGCCGGCCGTAGAGCACCCGGTCGGGATTCGCGACCTCGCCGTGCCGGACCAGGTGCACGATCGTGCGGCCGACCGCACCGGAGCCTGGGGAGTCTGGATCTGCAGTCATGGCCTGCCCAGCCTACCGGCAGCGTGCACCCGCCCACTGGCAGCGTGCACCGCCTACCGGTGCCCACCCGGGCCCGCACCTGCCCGTGCCGCCCGTCCCGGCCTGGCCAGCGGCGTTGCCGGGGCCGGCGTACCGCTGAGCCGGATCCGGCTCCGGTGATCAGGATAAAGTGGCGCAAATAATTCCTCGTCCTGAATGTCAGCAGGTAGCCAACGTGAGCCCGACGGCAATCGCCCTGATCGGCGTAGCGGCTATTGCCCACGCGACCTGGAACCTGTTCAGCAAGCAGGCTGCGACCACCGGCGCCGTGTTCTTCACCTGGCTGCTCGCGACCAGCGCCGCGGTCGCGTACAGCCCGGTGGCCGCGGTAGCCGTGCTGGTCGAGCATCCGCATCTGGCAGGCCTGAACTGGCTGTTCCTCGCCGGGACCGGCATCTTGCAGTCGGGTTACTTCCTGTTCCTGCAGCGCGGCTACTCGGTCGGCGACCTATCGGTCGTCTATCCGGTTGGCCGGGGAGCCGGGGCCATGCTCGCTGCCGTGGCAGGCATCGTCCTGCTCGGCGAGCGGCCGGGTCCGCTGTCGATAGCCGGGATTATCGCCATCATCGCGGGCGTCGTGGTGATCGGACTGCCCAGCCGGACACCGCCGCCCAGCCCCGCCTCGCACGCCGCAACCACCAGACCCGCAACCACCGGACCCGCAACCACCAGACCCGCAACCACCAGACCCGCAACCACCAGACCCGCAACCACCGGGCTCGCAACCACCGGACCCGCAACCACCGGACCGGCCGCCGGTCGGTCCGCTGCTCCCGCGTTCCGGGCGATCGCGTTCGCCTTGGCGACCGGAGCGTTCAT
>Ga0208565_1000170_pt1 | contig 53575 bp, 46 predicted proteins | sample Sb_taG_7_FD_187706 | JGI IMG/M metagenome (GOLD analysis project Ga0208565, IMG submission 187706) | Peat soil microbial communities from Weissenstadt, Germany - Sb_50d_2_FS metaG (SPAdes) (version 2) | ecosystem: Environmental > Terrestrial > Soil > Wetlands > Peat | place: Germany... | reverse complement strand
CCGGCTACGAGCCGGCCCCCGGTCACCTCGATCACCTGGTGTCGGTCTACGGGGCGCCGGGCGCGTTCACCGCCTCGATCGCCTGGTACCGGGCCGGTGCGGGGTCGGTCGCCGCCTCGCTGGCGGAACGGGCCCCCGACCCGGCCGCCCGGATCGCGGTCCCCGCCACCGTGCTGTGGCCGGAATACGATCCGCTGTTCCCCCGCGCGTGGTCCGACCGGATCGGCGAGTTCTTCGCCGCCGCCGAACTGGCCTGGCTCGACGGAGCCGGTCACTTCTCGCCGCTCGAGGCGCCGGGCGAGTTCGCCGCGGCCATCCTCGCCGCGGTCCGGACCAGCCCGGACTGACCGCGATGGCATACTCGACCCCATGAAATTCCGCGCGACGGTAGAGCTGGGCGGCAAGACCGCGACCGGCATCGAGGTCCCGGAGGATGTGGTCGCGGCGCTTGGCTCAGGTAACCGGCCGCCGGTCACGGTGACCATGGGCGGTCACACCTACCGGACGACGGTCGCGCGGATGGGCGGGCGGTTCCTCATCGGGCTGAGTGCGGAGAACAGAACCGCGGCAGGCGTGGCCGCCGGCGACCAGATCGACGTGGAGATCGAGCCCGACGCTGAGCCGCGCCAGGTGGAGGTGCCCGCCGACCTCGCGGAGGCGCTCGCGCACGACCATACAGCCCGGGCCAACTTCGACGGCCTGTCCTACACCCACCGCAAGGAATGGGTGCGCTGGATAGAAGAGGCCAAGAAGGCGGAGACCCGGGCGACGCGCCTGGCCAAGACCGTCGAGTCGCTGCACGCGGGCAAGCGGGCGCGCTAAGCCGAGGGGTCAAGGGCCGCGCTCTTGGCGTCCGACCAGCTGCGCACGACGGTGGTGTCGGAGATGAACCGGACCCCGCAGCGGGGGGCCCAGCGCTGCGCGGCTTCCCGCAGGCACTCGTCGACCAGCCGCGACACCGCTTCGGCGTGCTCGCGGGCGCAGTGCACGAGCAACTCGTCGTGCAGGCACAGCACGATCCGGGCGCCGAGGTGCCCGCCCCGCGCCCGGACGATGACCGCCCACATCTTGAACAGCTCGGCGGCGGCGCCCTGGATCATCGCGTTGCGCGCGTACCGGCCGTAGGCCGCGACCCGGCTGCTGCTGCGGGGTTCCTGGCCGGCGGCAGGCGCCAGCACGATCAGCCGCCCGCCGTAGGTGCGCAGATCACGGCCCGCCCGCCCGGCGCGGTCGGCGGCGTCGAGGTAGGCCATCGCGACCGGATAAGCCGCGTTGAGGCGGCGCAGCGCCTGGGCGCCATGGCCGGTGGTCTGCCCGTACATCGCGCCCAGGACCGCGACCTTGGCGACCGGCCGGTCCACGCCGAGTTGCGCCGCCACCGGCGCGTACAGGTCGTCGGAACGGGCCGCCGCCACCAGCGCCTGATCACCGGATACCGCGGCCAGCACCCGCGGCTCGATCTGCCCCAGGTCGGCCCGGACGAACACGTGCCCGTCGGCGGCCACGACGGCCGGGCGCAGCGCGGCCGGCATGTTGTGCAGGCCCGCCGACGCGGTCATCCGGCCCGCCGCGCCGTCCGAGCCGGTCCACTCGCCGCGCAGCCGCCCGTCGGCGCCGAGATGCTCGTCCAGCCACGCGTAGCCGTACGTGGTGGCGATCCGCTCCGTCTTCCGCCACTCGAGCAGCACGCCGACCAGGGGGTGCGCGTCTTGCATCTCCCGCAGCCGCCAGGCCCGGGTGTCCGGCACGTCCACGCCGACCCTGGCCAGCAGCGATCGCACCTGGGCCGGGCTGCGCAGGTCGGCGGTGACACCCGCAGGCGCGTGCCGCAGCACCTCCGCGTCGCGGGCCGCCCGCAGGGCCTCGGCCTCGGCCTCGCTGCGCGGCCGGGGGCCGATAAGGGAGGTCAGGATCTGCTCCGCCACCGCCCGGTCCATCGGCAGCCCGTCCGCGGACAGCTCCGCGCACAGCAGTTCGGCGGTGGACTCGCAGTGGGCCGTCGCGACGGCCATCGGCCGACTGTCCAGCCCGGCCAGCGCCGCCTGCTGCTGCCCGGCGACCGTGCGGGCCAGTCCGGCCCACCGGGCCATCCGCTCGGGGTTGTCCGACCAGCCGCCGCTGACCCACTCGGCGCGCAGGTGTCCGTCCGGCGCCACCGGGTTGCTGCCGTCGCCATCGTCCATGCCGAACAGGTCGAGCGGGCCGTCTGCCGGCATCGTCTCGGTGGCCAGCCCGCGCAGCCTGGCCCAGGCCCAGCCGGGGTCGGCCCGCCAGCCGCCGAACAGCAGCCGGTGCGCTGCGGCGATGTCCCAGCACGTCGCCAGCCGCACCCCGTCAGCCGCCAGGCGCGCCGCGGTCTGGCCCGACCACACCACCCACCGCGGCCGCAGTGCCTCATCCGCGCGCCTGACCTCGGCCGCCAGGCCAGCGTCGGCTGCGACCGGCCATGCGCGATCCGCCGTGGCCAGCCCGATACCCAGGGCGGGGGAGATGACCAGCCCGACGAGATCGCCCCGGTTCACCCCCGCCTGGCGCAACGACGTCACGAGGTCCGCTCCTGCCACGGACCCAACCCTGCCACGGACGACCGGGCCCGCGACAACTTGTCGAACAAGAAAACAGCGGACCCTATCTGAACAGTTTCATGATCGTGAAGAGTTTTGAGTCTGGGCAGACGGTAAACCCTTCGTAGTAATCATGAAATGTGCCGAGCTGAGCGTGGCGTGGCGTGGCGTGGCGTGGAAAGGCTGCCACGTGGCCTGCGGCTGATACCCGGCTCGTTCAGGCAAAAGGCCGGAGTATGGCCTCAGCGCATGACTACGGACCCCAGGCTGCGCATGACCTGCTTGCGCATCACGATGAACAACACCACCAGGGGCAGGACGGACAGCAGGACGGCCGCCATCACGGCCGGGACGTTGATGGCGTACTGGCCCTCGAGCTTGGTCAGGCCCAGCGGCAGCACGGCCACGCTGTTGCTCTGGGTGAGCACGAGGGGCAGGATGAAGTTGTTCCACACATTCAGGCCGTCGTAGATGGCCAGCGTGGCCAGCACGGGCTTGGACAGCGGCACGATCAGCCGGCGGAAGACCGTCCACTCGGTGCCGCCGTCCACCAGCATCGCGCCGATGAGCTCGCGCGGGATGTCCCGGACGAAGTTCACCATGACCAGCACCGAGATCGGGACGGCGGCGGCGGTCATGGTGAGCATCAGCGCGAACAGCGTGTCGTACAGGTGCAGTTTGTAGACGAGCAGGTAGAGCGGCACGATGATGGCCTGGATCGGGATGGCCAGGCCGAGCAGCAGGATGCGGAACGAGGCGCCGGCCGCCCGCGAGGAGCGCCTGACGATGCGGAACGCCGCGCCCAGGCAGATCGAGAGCGTGAGCACGATGCAGACCGCCGTGAGGATCACGCTGTTGACCAGGTACCGGCCCAGCCCGGCGCCGAACACCGTGCCGTACTCGGACAGCGTCAGCCCGCCCCCGGGCAGCCACGGGTTCGCGGTCAGGTAGGTGCCCTGGCTGCGGAAGCTGGCCAGCACCATGTAGTAGATCGGCGCGATCACCACCACCAGCCAGGCGGTGGCGAGGACAAACGCCACCACCCGGCCGAGGCTCACCCGTCGGCGCCGTCGGGGAGGGGTCGCGGCGCCGCGGGCCGGCTGGGATCCAGAGCGAACAGGACGGGCCGTGGCAGTATCGCTCACGCGGCTCCTTCCTGCTGGCTGGCCATGGACCCGAACCCGCTGAACCTGACCAGGCCGAGCGCGATGGCCACGCCGATCACGCCGAGCACCACGGCCAGCACGCTGGCGTAGCCGAACTCGTTCTGCTGGAACGCCGCCTGGTACATGTCCAGCGAGAGCACGCGCGTGGTGTAGCCGGGGCCGCCGTTCGTCATGATGTAGACGATGTCGAAGTAGGTCAGCGATCCGACGATGATCAGCGTGCTCGACGTGACGATGGTGTAGCGCAGCTGCGGGAGGGTCACCCGCCAGAACATCTGGGCCTGGCTGGCCCCGTCAAGGCGCGCCGCCTCGTACAGCACGTCCGGGATCTGCCGGCGGCCCATCTGGTACAGCAGCGCGTGGAACGGGACGAACTGCCAGGCGATCAGCGCGATGATCACGTACAGCGTGATGGACGGGGTGCCGAGCCAGTTCTGTCTCAGGAAGCCGAGGTTGAGGGACCTGGACAGGGCGGTGATGCCGCCGAAGTTCGGGTCGAGGAGGGCTTCCCACATGAGCGCGATGCCCGCCGTGGACAACAGCAGCGGCAGCACGTACAACGCGGCGTACACCGACCGGTACCGCTGCCGGCCCGCGGTGAACAGGCCGAGCGCCATAGCGATGGGCGTCTGCACCACCCAGCTGTACACCACCACCTTGGCCGTGACGGTCAGCGCCTGGCGCGCCAGCGGGTCGTGCGCGAACTGGACCCAGTTCGCCCCGCCCGCCCAGTGCGGCGTGCCGAGGCCGTTCCAGCGGAACAGGCTGAGCGCGATCGCGCCCAGCATCGGCACCACGATGAACACGGTGAACAGCGCCATGGCGGGCGCGAGGCCGGCCAGGTCCGCGAGACCGCGGCTCTGGCCGGCCTGCCCCGGAGGCCGGTTACGCACCGGAATTCTGGCTGTCCATCGTGGCCGCGAACTTCTGCGGGGTCATCGTAAGTTCGAAGACCTGGGCCAGGTTAGCCAGCATCGGCGTCGCCTCCTGCGGCGGCACCGCCTGGTCCCACGAGTACTGGAAGCTCGGCGCCGACTGGACCGAGCTGTAGATGGTCTGGTCGTAGTTGGCTAGCTGCTGGCCGGCGAACAGGTCGGTGGCGCCCTTGATGACCGGCACCTCGCCCGCGCCCACGCTGGCCTTGGCGTAGTCCGGCGAGGCCAGCACGTCCTGGAAGAAGGCCTCGGCCACGGACTTCTGCGCCGCCGTGGCCTTGCTGGAGATGGCCACGTAGCTGGCCGTGTTGCCGGCCAGGTCAGCCGGGTCGCCGGCGCCGCCATCGACCGTGGGGAACGGGGCCAGGCCGAGGTTCCCGTCGGTCACGAAGGACTTGTTCAGGCCGAGCATCTGGGAGACGTCCCAGTCGCCCATCAGCTGCATGGCCGCCTTGCCGCTGTATACCAGCGCGTCCGAGCCGCCCCCGCTGTAGTGCAGCGAGTCGTAGCCGCTCTGGAACGCCCCGGCCTTGGCCAGCTGCTGGATGTCGGTGAGCGCCTTGATGATCGCCGGGTTGGACCAGGCGTCCGACTTGCCAAGCACGATGTCCTGGGCCACGCTGGGGCCGCCGATCCGGTCGGTCAGGTACTCCAGGTACATCAGGCCAGGCCACTGGTCGCCGTTGGCCAGGGAAATGGGGGAGTACCCGTGGCTCTTCAGCGTGGCGACCGTCGAGAGCAGGCCCGAGAACGTGGTGGGGAAGGTCAGGCCGAGCTTGCTGAAGATCGGCTTGTTGTAGAAGAAGTAGACAGGCTGGGTGCCCTGAATCGGCACGCCGTAGAGCTGCCCGCCGAACGTCACCGCGCCCAGCGAGGAAGGCAGGAAGTCCGACGCCCAGGCGGGGTTGCCGAGCGAGGCCACGTCGCCAGCGTCGATGAACTGCTTGAGCGGGCCGCCGCCCCAGGTCCAGAAGATGGTCGGCGGGTTGCCCGCGCCCATCGCGAGCTGGATCTTCTGCTTGTAGGACTGGTTCTCGATGTAGTCGACCGTGATCGTGTCGCCGGGGTGGCTCTTCTCGAAGGACGACACCGCCTGGTTGATCACGGTGTTGGCGGGGCTCGGGCCGGTGGTGACCAGCCACATGGTCAGGTTGGTGCCGCCGGCCTTGGCGGTTGGCGCGGCCTTGCCGCTGCCAGCGGCCGAACCGCACGCCGCGAGTACCACCGCCATCGTCGCCGTAGCCGCGATCGTCAGCCATCTTCGGCCGCTCATCCGGTCGCCTGATCTACCCATGGCATTCCTCCGCACCGCAAGGGCATTTCGATATGTTTAGAAAACTTTCGAACGAGCGTCATCGTAAATTCCTGTATTCCGAGGGTCAAGGCTGTCGTTTCCGATACATTACGAGACCCCAAATCAGCCAGAATCAGTTTGTGGTGCGGCACAAAGCGGCTAGCCTCGAGCGAGAAACGAGGTTATCGTTTACCGAAACTGTTTCGAACCTGACGGGGAAGGTGACGCCGTGCTGTTCAGGCCGGAATCCGCCGGGACCATGGGGCTGGGACGATGAGCCGCCCGGTGGCTGACCAGGACACGCAGCTTTGGCGGGATCCGTCCCGGCCGGCCGCCGAGCGGGTCGCGGACCTGCTCGGCCGGATGACGCTGGCGGAGAAGGCGGCGCAGCTGACCAGCCTCTGGCTGGGCCGCCAGCCGCAGGACAGCAACGTGGCCCCGATGCAGGGCGAGTTCCGTGCCCCGGAAGCGCCGTTTGCCGAGCTCATCCAGGACGGCCTGGGCCAGCTCACCCGGGTGTTCGGTACCCGGCCGGTGCCGCCGGAGGACGCCGCCCGAACGCTGCGTGAGCTGCAGGCGCAGATCGTCACGGCGAGCAGGTTCGGCATCCCGGCCGTGGCGCACGAGGAGTGCCTGACCGGCTTCGCCGCCTGGACGGCCACCATCTTCCCGACGCCGCTGGCCTGGGGCGCGTCCTTCGATCCCGGGCTGGTCGGAGAGATGGCCGCGGCCATCGGCGTCAGCATGCGTGCGGTCGGCGTCCACCAGGGTCTGTCGCCCGTCCTCGACGTGACCAGGGACGCACGCTGGGGACGGGTGGAGGAGACCATCGGCGAGGACCCCTACCTGGTCGGTTCGGTCGGCACCGCCTACGTGCGCGGCCTGCAGTCGGCCGGCGTGCAGGCCACGCTGAAGCACTTCGCCGGGTACTCGGCCTCCCGGGCGGCCCGCAACCTGGCGCCGGTGGCCGTCGGCCGCCGCGAGTTCGCCGACGTGATCCTGGTGCCGTTCGAGATGGCGATCAGGGGCGGGGCGCGGTCGGTGATGCCGTCCTACACCGACATCGACGGGGTTCCGGTGTCGGGCGACCGCGAGCTGCTGACCGCGCTGCTGCGCGACGAGCTCGGCTTCGACGGCCTGGTCGTCTCGGACTACTACGCGATCGCGTTCCTGCAGACCCAGCACGCGGTAGCCGCCACGCCCGCGCAGGCCGCCGCGATGGCCCTGGAGGCGGGCCTGGACGTCGAGCTGCCCAGCGTCGCCTGCTACGGGTCCGCGCTGGTCAGTGCGGTACAGGACGGCCGGGTGCCGGTGGAGCTCGTCGACCGGGCCGCGACCCGGGTGCTGCGGCAGAAGTGCGACCTCGGCCTGCTCGATGAGGACTGGCCCGGCCTGGATGCCGACGGCGCGGCCGGCGCGGCCGGCGGGGTCATCGACCTCGATCCGCCCGGGCACCGCGCGCTGGCCCGGCGGCTGGCCGAGGAATCCGTCGTGCTGCTGGCCAACGGCGCCGCCGCCCTCCCGCTGTGCCCGGAGGCCAGCATCGCCGTGGTCGGGCCGCTGGCCGACGACCCGCTGGCCTTCTTCGGGTGCTACAGCATGCCCCGCCACCTCAGCGGCCGGTACCCGGAAGCCGCTGAAGGACCCGCGGCCGCCACCGTCCTCGCCTCGCTGCGGGCCGAACTGCCCGGCGCGACGATCTCGTACGCACCCGGGTGCGCCGTCCGCGATCCGGACCGCTCCGGGTTCGCGCACGCCGCCGCGCACGCGCGGGAGGCGGACGTGGTGGTCGCCGTGCTCGGGGACGAGGCGGGCCTGTTCGGCCGCGGCACCTCGGGCGAGGGCTGTGACGTCGCCGACCTGCGGCTGCCCGGCGTGCAGGAAGACCTGCTGCGGGTCCTCCTCGCAGCGGCCACCCCGGTCGTGCTGGTGCTGGTGACCGGGCGCCCCTACGCGATCGGGCCGGTGGCCGGGCAGCTGGCCGCGGCGGTGCAGGCCTTCTTCCCCGGCGAGGAAGGCGGCGGCGCGATCGCCGGGGTGCTGTCCGGCCGGGTGATGCCCAGCGGCCGGCTCCCGGTCGAGATGCCCGGCTCGGCGGGCGCCCAGCCGTCCTCCTACCTGCGTCCGCGGCTGGCCGGCCGGCATCCGGGCAGTTCGGTGGACCCGACGCCGCTTTTCGCGTTCGGCCACGGCCTGTCGTACACCAGCTTCGCCTACTCCGACCTGGTCATCGCCCCGGCCGACTACGGCGGCGGCCCGGGGGAGATCGCCACGGACGGCACCGTCGTGATCTCCTGCACGGTGCGCAACACCGGTGACCGGGCGGGAACCGAGGTCGTCCAGCTCTACCTGAGCGACCCGGTGGCCCAGGTCGTCCGGCCGTTGCGCTGGCTGGCCGGCTTTGCCCGGGTGCCGCTGGATCCGGGCCAGGCGCGCCGGGTCACCTTCCGGCTGCACGCCGACCGCACCGCGTTCAGCGGCCGGACCGGAACCCGGGTGGTGGAAGCGGGCGAGATCGGCGTCGCGGTCGGCGGGGCGTCGGACCAGCTGCCGCTGCAAGGCGCGTTCACGCTCACCGGTCCTGACCGGATCGCCGGTGCTGACCGGGTCCTTGACACCCCGGTCGTGGTCCGCTTAGTCCCGGACTCAGTAACGCATGCCCATGGCCGCCTGCACCTCGGCCAGCGTGACCGATGCGATCTGGTTGGCCCGCTCGTTGCCGTCCCGCAGTACCTGCCGCACGTAGCCGGGGTCCCGCTCGTATTCGGCGCGGCGGGCCCGGACCGGGGCGAGCAGATCGTTGACGGCGGCGATGACGAGGTCCTTGAGCACGGCGGCCCCGCCCGAGCCGATGTCCGCCGCCACCTCCCGCGGGTCACGGCCCAGGCACAGGGCGGCCAGCAGGACCAGGTTAGAGACTGCGGGGCGGCGGACCGGGTCGTAGCTGATGTGCCGCTCGGAGTCGGTCTGCGCGCCGCGGATGAGCCGGGCGGTCTCGTCGGCGGTGGCCGACAGCGGGACGGCGTTGCCGCGGCTCTTGCTCATCTTGGTGCCGTCGGTGCCGAGCAGCAGCGGCGCGGCCGACAGCAGCGCGTCAGGGACCGGAAATACCGGCAGGCCGAACCGGTCGTTGAACCGGCGCGCGATCACCCGGGTGATCTCCAGGTGCGGCAGCTGGTCCTGCCCCACCGGCACCAGGTTCGCCTTGCCGAACAAGATGTCCGCCGCCTGGTGCACCGGATAGGCGAGCATCAGGCCGCTGACCGCCGGCTGCCTGGAGTGCGCGATCTCGTCCTTGACCGTCGGGTTGCGGTTCAGCTCGGGCACCGAGACCAGGCTGAGGAACGGCAGCAGCAGCTGGTTGAGCGCGGGCACCGCGCTGTGCGCGAAGATCACCGTCCGCGCCGGGTCGAGCCCGATGGCCAGGTAGTCGAGCAGCAGCTCGGTCACGTACTCGTCTAGGCGCTCGGCCACCTCCCGGTCGGTCAGCACCTGGTAGTCGGCGATCACCACGAAGACCTCCGCGCCGAGGTCCTGCAGCCTGACCCGGTTCCGCAGGGTGCCGAAGTAGTGCCCCAGGTGCAGCAGGCCGGTCGGCCGGTCGCCGGTCAGGATGCGGAAGGTAGCCGCGTCCCGGTCGATCAGTTCCTCGAGTTCGGCCGAACGTCGCTGGGCAATGGTCGTGGTCATGGTTTCCGTCCTCCCTGGGCCCGGGCGGACGAGAGCAACAAAAAGGCCGTCCATCCCGGACGGCCCCGTTGTCACGCTGAATGCGACCGCCTTAGGCGATCTGCCACCACTGTGCGCGCTGCATACGCCCATGTTAGCAAAAATCAAGATCCTTGTTCCGAACGAGCCGTCGTGCGTGCCGCCGGACCGGTGCACGCCGTCCCCGGCGGCGTGATCATGGGTGCCCGCCGCCCCCGGTTCAGCCAGCCCGGTCCGGCCAGCAGATAGGCCGCCGCGGCGCATAGCTGGGTGCCGGCCGCGATCAGCAGGCAGCCGGTCACCGAACGCCCGGCCAGCGGCCCGGCGAGTGCCGCCCCGGCCGCCATCCCGGCGATCTTCAAGCTCGCGGCCGTGGTGTAGACCTGCCCGCGCATGGAAGCGGGCGTTTCCCGGTGCCGGACCGCGAACAGCGCCGTCAGCTGCGGCCCCTCGCCGGCCCCGGCCAGCGACACGGCCGCCAGGGTGAGCCAGCCCGGCGCTACCGCCACCGCGGCCATGCTCACCCCGATCGCCAGCGTGCTGGCGAGCACCCAGACGTCCGGCTGGCCGCGTCCCGGCCGGCGGGCCAGGATCGCGTTGGCGATCAGCGAGGCGACCGCCATCCCGCTGATCAGCAGCGCGCCGCGGGCCGCCCCGCCGAGCCGCTGCGCGCCGAGTACCGGACAGCAGACCAGGAGCATCCCGATCCCGGCGTAGGACACCACCGAGGTCACCGTGGCCCGCAGCAGCGGACGGCGGGTGGCGATGGCGGCAAACCCGGCCGCCATCTGGGCCGCCATCTGGGCCGCCCAGATGGCGGCCGTGTGCCGGGCTGCCCCCGGCCGGCGCGGGGCAGGCGCCGGGCCTGGGTCCGAGCGCGGCAGCGAGCAGGCCGCGGGCACGGCCAGGGCGACCAGGGCCGCGGCCGTCAGCACCGCCGCCCGGGCGCCGAGCCCGGCGGCGACCACGGCCGCCAGGGCCGGGCCGGCCAGGCTGGCCGCGCTGTAGGTCAGCGCGTCGAGGGCCGAGCCGCGGGCCAGCCCGCCCTCGGTCACGAGGCCGGGCAGCTGCGCGGTCCAGCCGCCCGCCACCGACGGGTTGAACAGGCCGGCGGCCAGCGAGATCGGGACCACGGCCGCCATCGGCAGCCGGCCCACCGCGGCCTGGACGGCGACGATGCCCAGCGCGTACGCGGCCAGGGTGCCGGCGAGGACCCGGTCCGGCCGGCGGCTGCGGTCGAGCAGCGCGCCGAACAGCGGGCCGCCCGCGGCTCCGGCGATGGTCACGCTGGCCAGCAACCCGGAGCCGGTAGCAGGCCGGCCGGTCGCCGCGAAGCCGAGCAGCAGCAGCGCCGGGCCGGACATCTCATCACCCGCCCGGGCCGTCGCGGCGCCGGCCAGGTAACGGCACAGCCCGCGTGACGGCCGGTAACGAGATTTCATAAAAACACGTTATGGTTCCTCACCTCCTCCTGCCTGGCGTTGGCCGTGCTGCTGGCCGAGCGGCAGGCGCCGCCCGGCGGGTTCTGCCGGTCGCCTTCGTGCGGGCGGCCGTTCGTCAACGTGGGCCGGGGCAGCGCGCGCCGCTACTGCTCGGCTTCCTGCGGCACCCGGGAGCGGGTGGCCGCGCACCGCGAGGCCAGGGACTCCACGAACCAAGCCGCGGCGCCGTGAAAGGGTAAGAGCATGGAATACAGCCACCTTGGCCGTTCCGGCCTGAGCGTCAGCCGCCTCTGCCTCGGCACCATGAACTTCGGGCCGCTGACCCCGGCTCGCGAAGCCCACGCCATCATGGACCACGCGCACGAGATCGGCATCAACTTCTTCGACACCGCCAACCGCTACGGCGGGGTGCAGAGCCCGCCCGGTCAGCTCGCCCAGCATGACGAGGCGCACCCCGGCTGGACCGAGGAGATCATCGGCGAGTGGTTCGCGGGCGGCGGCGGGCGGCGGGAGCGCACCGTGCTCGCCACCAAGCTGTACGGGGCGATGGGCGACTGGCCCAACGAGGGCAAGCTGTCCGCGCTGAACATCCGGCGGGCCTGCGACGCGTCGCTGCGCCGGCTGCGCACGGACCACATCGACCTCTACCAGATGCACCACGTCGACCGGGACACTCCGTGGGACGAGATCTGGCAGGCGATGGAGGTACTCGTCGCCCAGGGCAAGATCTTGTACGTCGGCTCGTCCAACTTCGCCGGCTGGCACATCGCCCAGGCCAGCGACACCGCGGCCGCCCGCGGGTTCTTCGGCCTGGTCAGCGAGCAGTCGATCTACAACCTGCTGACCAGGGAAATCGAGCTGGAGGTACTGCCCGCGGCGATCGAGTACGGCGTCGGCATCATTCCGTGGTCCCCGCTGCAGGGCGGGCTGCTCGGCGGCGTGCTGAAGAAAGAGCGCGAGGGGCGCCGCCGCCTGGCCGGCCTGGCCAGGCAGACCGTGGAGCGGAACCGCGAGCGGATCGCGGCCTACGAGGACCTGTGCGACGAGCTCGGCGAGGAGCCAGCCAACGTGGCGCTGGCCTGGCTGCTGCACGCCGACGGCGTCACAGGCCCGATCATCGGGCCGCGCACCCTGGCCCAGCTGGACGACGCGCAGCGCGCGGTGACCCTCCGGCTCGACGACGACGTGCTCAAGCGGCTCGACGACCTGTTCCCCGGGTACCGCCCCGCCCCGGAGCATTACGCCTGGTGAGGGTTCCGCCGTGAGCGACCTGGCCGAAGCCGATCCCGCTGGTTCGGCCGCCGCTGAACCAGCCACCCCCAGACTGCTGCGTGACCGTTCGGGCGTGCAGCGGGTCACGAACATCGAGCTGTTCTTCGACCTGGTGTACGTGTTCGCCGTCACCCAGCTGTCGCACTACCTGCTCGGCCATTCAACCGTTCCCGGCGCACTGCAGGCCGGGCTGCTGCTGGTGATGATCTGGCTGGCCTGGTCGTACACCACCTGGGTGACCAACTGGCTGGACCCGGAGCGGATCGCGGTCCGGCTGCTGCTCGTGCTGCTCATGCTGGTCAGCCTGGCCATGTCGGCGTCGCTGCCGCGGGCGTTCGAAGACCTGGGCCTGTGGGTCGGCGGCGGCTACGCGGTCCAGCAGATCGGCCGCAGCGCGTTCATGGTGATTGCGCTGCGCGGCCACCCGCTGCAAGCCAACTTCGAGCGCATCCTGGTCTGGTGCACGGTCAGCGGCGCGCTCGCCGTGGGCGGCGGGTTCGCCCACGGCTCGGCCAGGTACCTGCTGTGGCTGCTCGCCGTGGGCGTGGACCTGGCCGGCGGCGCGGTCGGCTTCGCCACGCCGGGGCTCGGCCGGTCGCGCACCTCTGACTGGACCATCGAGGGCGGGCACTTCGCCGAGCGCTGCCAGGCGTTCATCCTGATCGCGCTGGGGGAGTCGATCGTCATCATCGGCGCGGCCCTGACCGAAGACAAGTCGGTCACCGCGGCCAGCGTGACCGCCTTCGTCGTCGCGTTCGCCGGCTCGGTGGCGCTGTGGTGGCTGTACTTCGACCAGAGCGCCGAGGCCGCGGCCGAGAAGATCGCCCGCTCGGACGACCCGGGCCGGCTGGGCCGTTCGGCGTACCACCTCATCCACCCGGTGATGGTGGCGGGCATCATCGTCTCCGCGGCCGCCGACCAGAAGGTCCTGTCCGATCCGGACCGGACGGCGAGTACGGCGGCGGCGTGGATGATCCTGGGCGGCCCGGCGCTGTTCCTGGCCGGCCACGCCGCGTTCAAGCTCGTGGTGTGGCGCTTCGTCTCCTGGCCGCGGCTGGCCGGGATCGCCGGCCTGGCGCTGCTGGCGCTGGCCGCCGACGCGATCCCGGCGCTGGCCCTAGCCGCCTGCGCCGCCGCCCTGGTCACCGCCGTCGCCGCCACGGACCGCCTCCCTTGGCTGCCGCGCCCCGCCGGGCTACCCGGACCAGCCGGGGAGCTGTCGCCGTGACGTCCGTGAATGCGCCAGTGCCTGGGCGCTGGCGGCCGAACGGTCCTAAGGTACGGCCCGGTCAGGCCAAGGCGGCTTCGTTTCTCCCGCCCATTCGGCCCGGTGGACCGCCCGCATGGCGGCCAGGAACAGCCTCTGCCGGCCGAACGCCAGGCGCGCGGCCCGGAGCCCGGCACTTGCCGCGATGTCGGTGAGCGGGCCGCCCGGCCTGCCGTACATCCGCCGGGCCCAGCGCGGCAGCGTCGCGAACGCCAGGGCGTTGAACGGCGGCATCGCCACCTTCAGCGCGCGGTTGCCTTCAGGCACCGGCGGGTGGAACAACAGCCTCAGCGCCTCCCTCGCCTCGTCGCATGCGTGCAGCTCCGGCCTGATCTGGTCGAAGTAGGCGTCGAGTTCAGCCATGGACGCGGGCGCGGACCCGGGGTCGAGGCCGATCAGCCCCGCGCGCCGGCGCTGCTCACCGACGAAGGCGTCGAGATCCGCGGCGCCGACCGCCATGCCGCTCCGGCTGGCCACGTCGACGATGGACGCCACCTCACCGCAATGCACCCAGAGCAGCAGTTCGGGCTCGTCCACGCGATACGGGGTACCGTCAGGATCGGTGGCCGTGAGCGACTCGTGAATCTTGCGCACCCGGCGTCCCGCGCGCTCCGCCTCCGCGAGGGTCCCGAAGGTACACGTCTCGACGAACTTCCTGGTCCGTCTCAGCCGGGCCCAGGCTTCTACCGGCTCCGTGATGCCGGTGGCGTTCTGCAAGGTGCCGCGTATCACGCGTGGATGCAGGGCCTGCAGGAGCAGCGCGCGCACGGCCGCGACCCACATGATCCGGCCGTCCATCAGCCGCCACGTCACCGACCCGGGGCCGAACAGGCCATCGTCCGGCCTGTCTGGATCCTCTGGGCTCGTATACGTGTACACATCGCGCATGGTCATCGCGGGCGCAAAGGTTGCAGGGCCTCGGTCCGGTGGGTATTACCTCGCAGCATCGTAACGTCCGAGGATCTCGCGGGCGATAGCCAGCAGCCTCGCCCGAACGTGACGGCAAGGTGTGGCCCGGGTTTGACTCCGATGTCATCTTCGAACTAGGCATAGAACGCGTGCTGCTGGTGCTAACCCAGGCAGCGGCCCCCTTCCCGGCAGGACCTACCATCTGGAGGGCGGGGGACAGGCAGGAAGCCGAAGCGGCGGCACCCTCCGGTATCGTTACTTAGGAGTAGCTCAGGGCTCGCCGGGTCTTGGGTCCGAAGAAAGGGTCAGCGACACGATGAGCCAAGTTGCGGCTGACAGGTACGCCTGGGCCGAGCCTGAGGTCGAGGACCTCGGCGGGGGCGTGTACCGGATCCCGCTGCCGTTGCCGCTGGACGGGCTGAGGGCGGTCAACGTCTACGCGATCACCGACCCCGGCGGAGTCGACCTGATCGACGCCGGCATAGCGCTGGTCCCGGCCCGGGAGCAGCTCACCGCGGGGCTGCGGCAGATCGGCTATGAGCTCGGCGACATCCGCAACTTCTTCGTGACCCACATCCACATCGACCACTACTCTCTCGCCGTCGAGTTGCGGCGGGCGTTTCGCAGCCTGGTCTCGCTAGGCGAGGAAGAGCGCGCGAACCTGATCGCGACCAAGGAACTGATCAGCGGCGACCACACCCGGAACAAGATCTTCGGCAGTGAGAGCCTGCGCAGGCTGGGCGCACCGGACCTGGCCGACGAACTGGCCGAGCTGGACAGGCACGGCCCGGCGATCGTCGACTGGGAGGAGCCGGATCGCTGGCTCACCGACGGGACCGATCTCGACCTGCGGACGCGGACGCTCCGCGCGGTGCACACGCCGGGGCACACCCGCGGCCACCTCATATACCACGACGCCGCGGCCCGGATCGTGTTCGCCGGCGACCATGTGCTCCCGCATATCACCCCCTCGATCGGCTTCGAGCCCGCGGGCAACCGGATGGCCCTGCGCGACTACCTCAGCTCGCTGGCCCGGACGCTGGCTCTGCCCGACGCGCGGCTGCTGCCGGCCCACGGCCCGGTCACCGGCAGCGTCCATGACCGGGTCAACGAACTGCTGGCCCACCACGACCTGCGCCTCGCGGAGATCCATCAGGCCGTGCTAGCCGGCCACGCCACCCCGTGTGAGGTGGCGAAGGCGATCAAGTGGACCAGGCGGCAGCGCCTGTTCGGCGACCTGGACCTGTTCAGCCGGGTTATGTCGATCAACGAGACGGCCGCCCACCTGGAGGTGCTCGCGATCCGGGGCCAGGTGACCCGTGAGGTTTCCGCCGACGGCGCCGACACTTACCAGGCGGCCCCGCTCCCCAGGTAAGCCCGTCGTCAGCCCTGGGCTGCCGCCGGGGCCGGGGCGCCCGTTGTCACCCGCTGGGCGCCGGCGTAAACGTTCATGGTGGCACCGCGCAGGAAGCCGACCAGCGTCAGGCCGGTCTCCTCGGCCAGGGAAGCGGCCAGCGAGGAGGGCGCCGACACGGCCGCGAGCACCGGTGCGCCGATCATGACGGCCTTTTGCGCGAGCTCGAACGAAGCTCTCCCGCTGACCAGCAGTACGTGCCCGGCCAGCGGCAGCAGGCCGCCGCGCAGCGCCCAGCCGGCCACCTTGTCTACAGCGTTGTGCCTGCCCACGTCCTCGCGCAGCACGAGCAGCGTGCCGTCCGGGGTGAACAGGCCGGCCGCGTGCAAGCCGCCGGTGCGGCTGAACACCCGCTGCGCATCCCTGAGCCGGTCCGGCAGGCCGGCCAGTACGGCCGGGGAGACCCGGACCGGATCGGCGGCCACGTCGAAGACGGACCGGACCCGGATCGCCTCGATGCTGTCCTTGCCGCACACCCCGCACGCGCTGGTGGTCAGGAAGTTCCGGGCCGCCGTCTGGCCGCCGGGCGCCCCCGCCAGGGTCCGTCCCGGCTTGAGGGTCACCGCCGCGACATTCTCGTCGCACATCCGGATCTCGTGCACGTCGTCGAGCCGGGGGAGCAGACCCTCGGTGAACAGGAACCCGGCGGCCAGGTCGATGTCGTCCCCTGGCGTGCGCATCGTCACCGTGAGCGGCGCGTCGTCTACCCGGATCTCCAGGGGCTCCTCGGCCGCGAGCAGGTCGGCCCGGTGCTCCGCGGCCCCGGAAACCGTCACCCGCAGTACTCGCCGCCTCGCCGTATTACTGCTCATAAGGCGAAGGTACGCCACCCCGGAAAGCCTGATGCCGGGCCCGGCGGGAGGTCGGGCCCGGCATCATGATCGGGAGGCGATACTACGGCAAAAGTCAGCTGGCGAAGTCGAGCAGCGGCTGCGCGCGGCTCGGGTGACGCAGCTTGGACAGCGACTGCTTCTCCAGCTGCCTGATCCGCTCGCGGGTCAGGCCGAGCGCCCGGCCGATCTCGTCGAGCGTGTGCGGGTTGCCGTCATACAGCCCGAACCGCATCGCCATGATCGTCGCCTCGCGCGGCGTCAGCGCGTCCAGCGCCGAGCGCAGCTGCTCCGCCATCAGCTGGCGGTCAACGAGCTCCGAGGCCTCGGGCGCGTCGACGTCCTCGATCAGGTCGCCGATGCTGGTCTCGCCGTCTTCGCCGATGGTGGAGTCCAGGCTGATCGGCTGGCGGCTGGTGCGCAGCAGCTCTTCGATCTGGTCCGGAGTCCGGTCGAGCTCGACCGCAAGCTCCTCGGGCGTGGGCTCGCGGCCCAGGCGCTGGTGCATGTCACGCTCGACCCGGCTCAGCTTGCTGAGCATCTCGAGCACGTGCACCGGCAGCCGGATGGTCCGGGCCGAGTCCGCGAAACCGCGCTGGATAGCCTGCCTGATCCACCACATGGCGTAAGTGGAGAACTTGTAGCCCTTGGTGTAGTCGAACTTCTCGACCGCCCGGATCAGGCCCAGGTTACCCTCCTGCACCACGTCGAGCAGCGACAGGCCACGGTCGCTGTACTTCTTGGCCACCGACACGACCAGGCGCAGGTTCGCCTCGAGCATGTGCGACTTGGCGCGTCGTCCGTCCTCGGCGACCATCTCAAGATCACGGCGGAAGTTCTCGTCAAGCCCGACGCTGCTCTCTAGACCCAGGGTCTCCAGCTTGTGCTCGGCGAACAGGCCGGCCTCGATCCGCTTGGCGAGGTCCACCTCCTGCTCGGCGGTCAGCAGGCTGGTGCGCCCGATGGACTTGAGGTAGGTGTGGACCGAGTCGCCCATGGCCGGCGTCTGATCATCCAGGTCAACCTCGGCGAGCCGGTCGGTGTCGAGCGAGGCGGCCTCCGCCTCGAGGTTCGCCACATCGACTTCTGCCAGGTCCACGTCGGCGTCATCCGACCCGGGGTCCGCCGCGGCCGGCTCCTTGGCGGCCCGCGCCTTGGCGGGCGCGGAGCGTGCTGGGCGGCTCTTGGGCACTCCCTGGTTCTCCGCCAGCTCGTTAGCCAGCCGCACGCCAGCCTCGCTCAGCTCGCGCAGAATGGACCGTCCCTCGGCTGGCGTGAGGCCTGCCTGGTCAAAGGCGGTCCTCAGCTCTGCAAGAGACAGGTGACCCTGGCTTCGCCCGCGCTGGATGAGATCATCCACTCGGGTCGTGCTCGCCTCGTCGTCCGAGTCAGCGATGCGCTCGGCGGTTGACGTCGCCATAGCGATCCGCGGCATGAGACACCTCCCTCCTCCTCGTAACAACGCACGCACTACTTATGTCGTTCAATTGGGCTCCACCAAGTACCCCTCGCCGCCCTGCGTAGTCATCAGCAGGAGACATTGTCCGGGCACTATTAAGTAACGTTCTCCGCCTCAGTTTGTTCCCGCCGTGACAGCTCTTGCCTGAGTCGTACGGTGTCGTGCTTCCCGCTCGGGAGCATGGGAACGGCATCGACCATTACGACCCTGCTGGGAGCAGCGTAACGCGGCAGCCGCTCCCGTACATGCATACGGAGCAATTCCAGCGCCGGCGGGTCCGCCGGATCGGCCGGCACCACCACCGCGATGACCCGTTCGCCCCATTCGGGGTCGGGTTGCCCCACCACTGCCACGTCCTTGACGCCCGGGCAGGTCTGCAGCGCCGCCGCCACCTCGCCGGGGACCACCTTGTGACCGCCGGTGTTGATGACGTCATCCGCCCGGCCGCGCACCACCAGCCGTCCCGAGGCGTCCAGGCGGCCCAGGTCTCCGGTGCGGAACCAGGGGACACCGTCCGGTGGGGCGACTCCACTGGCCCCCCCGGTCACGGGAGGACTCCCCGCCTCCCCGTACCCCCCTGGCCCTGGCCGGTACCCGGAGAACAGCACCGGGCCGCTAATCCAGATCCGGCCCGATTCGGCCGGCCTGCCGTCGTCGTCGCTGCGGATCGCGACCTGCGTACCGTCCAGCGGAACCCCGTCGTATACGCAGCCGCCGCAGGTCTCGGTCATGCCGTAGGTCGTCACCACCGGCACGCCTGCGGCCCGCGCGGCGGCCAGCAGTCCGGCGGGCGCCGCGGCGCCGCCGAGCAGCACCGAGGAGAAGCCGGCCAGCGGCACCGGGGGGTGGGCCTCCAGGAGAAGCCGCTGGAGCTGGGTCGGGACCAGCGAGACGTGCGCGCAGCCAGAACCGGCCACCGTATCGGCGTCGGCGCGCTCGGCCAGCACCGGCTCGGTGCCGCTGACCAGGGATCGCACCAGCACCTGGAGGCCGGCTATGTGGGTGGCGGGCAGGCAGCACAGCCAGCGCTCGCCGGGCCGGGCGCCCACCCGGTCGAGGGAAGCCCGCGCCGAGTGCCGCAGTGCGGCCGCGCTCAGCTCCACCCCCTTGGGCGCGCCGGTGGATCCGGAGGTGCCGACGACGACTGCCGTACCTTCGGCGACTCCCTCCTCGTGGGCCGAACGAACCGTGGTGACACCCTCGGCGTCCTCGATCGAGCCCGGACTGAGGGCGGCGATCAGCTCGGCGAGCCGGCTGGCCGGCAGCCCGGCGTCGAGCGGCAGGATCGCAGGTCCAGTGCCGTCGAGCGCCGCCGCGAGCAACTCGACCAGCCGCGGGGTCGCGTGCTTGACCAGCACCGCGCGCAAGGGACGCATCGTCACGATCGTTAAGGTTAGAACCCTGACTCTGGGAGGTTATGCGTGACCGAATGGCGGCCGTCTGGCCCGGAACAGGGAAAGGGCGGTCCCGGCATCCTTTCCAGGGCCGCCGGGATCGCCATAAATCGGTCTGGAGTGCGAAACGCGCTCTGGCCGAGGATCACGTTCGAATTCTCGGATGCGCCCGACGCTTCTGTGATCATTCTCACCGTCCGCAGTTCCCGCCGCTCATGAGCGGCGTCAGCTCATTGTGTGCAGTTACCCCCCACTTTCCGGGGGGTAACTGCACACGATCATCGAAGTGGGCCCGGGAGCGCGGCCGGTGACGGGACGGGTAGGGACCGAGTGGGCTGGGATGCTCAGGGGGTTGCGGGCGTTCGCGATTCCGATGCCGGTCAAGTTCCGGGGGATCACGGTCCGGGAGGGCGCTCTGATCGAGGGACCGGCCGGTTGGGGGGAGTTCTCGCCGTTCGCGGAGTACGGGCCGAAGGAGAGTGCCCGGTGGCTGGCCAGTGCCATCGAATCCGCCACGCGGAGATGGCCGGCGCCGGTCAGGGACCGGATCCCGGTGAACGTGACCGTTCCCGCGGTCGGGCCGGGGCTGGCCAGCCAGATCGTGGCGAGGTCGGGCTGCCGGACGGCGAAGGTCAAGGTGGCCGAGCGCGGCCAGGCCGAGGCGGAGGACATCGAGCGGGTCGAGGCGGTCCGCGAGGCACTCGGCCCGGACGGCAAGATCCGGGTGGACGCCAATGGTGGCTGGGAACCCGCGCAGGCGGCGCGGATGCTGCGTCGGCTGGCGCGGTTCGGGCTCGAATACGCCGAGCAGCCCTGTGCCACCCTGGACGAGCTGGCCGAACTACGTCGATATATCGATATCCCGGTCGCCGCCGACGAGTCGATCCGCCGGGCGGAAGACCCGGTACGGGTGCGGGCGGCGGGCGCGGCCGACATCGTGGTGCTGAAGGTCCAGCCGCTCGGCGGAGTCCGCGCCGCGCTGGAGGTGGCGGAGGCCTGCGGTCTTCCCGTCGTGGTGTCGAGCGCCGTCGACACCTCGGTGGGGCTCGCCGCCGGGGTCGCGCTGGCCGCCGCGCTCCCGGAGCTCCCTTACGCCTGCGGCCTGGGCACGATGTCCCTGCTGGCGGGGGATGTCACGGCCGGCCCGCTGGCTCCCGAGGCCGGGGAGCTGCGGGTACGCCGCCCGGCCGTCGACGTCGGCCAGCTCGCCCGCTGGGAAGCCGACCCGGCCCCCTGGCGGTACCGGGCCGCGGCCGCGGCCCGGTACCTCCCGGACATGCCGCTAGCCGCGGGAGCGTGAGGCCGGTGAATCCGTCCACCGCTTTCGGGATCTCGTTCACCGACGAGCTGGTCAGGTGCGGACTGCGCGAGGTGGTCCTGGCGCCCGGCTCGCGCAGCACGCCGCTGGCCATGGCCTTCTGCGAGGCTGAGGGCCGCGGCCTGGTCCGGCTGCACGTGCGGATCGACGAGCGTTCCGCGTCGTTCACCGCGCTCGGACTGGCCAAGGCCAGCCGTCAGCCGGTCGCGGTGTTGTGCACCTCGGGTACGGCGGCGGCCAACTTCCACCCGGCGGTGATCGAGGCCGACGAGTCCGGCGTCCCGTTGCTCGTGCTTACCGCCGACCGGCCCCCTGAGCTGCGGGGGACCGGCGCTAACCAGGCGATCGACCAGATCAAGCTGTACGGCGGCGCGGTCCGCTGGTTCTGCGAGGCCGGCCTGCCCGAGGCTCGGCCGGGGATGGTCGGCTACTGGCGCTCACTGGCCTGCCAGGCCTGGGCGCACGCGGCGGGCCGCGCCGGCGGTCTGGCCGGCCCGGTCCACCTCAACCTGCCTTTCCGCGAGCCGCTCGTCCCCGGCGACGCTGGGGAGCCGGACTGGCGGGAGTCCCTCGACGGACGTCCGGATGGCAGGCCGTGGACGGGCTTCGAGCTGCGCAACCCACCGCAGGGCGAGCTCGAGCTGCCGTGGACCGAACGCGGCGTGGTGGTCTGCGGAGACGGCGATTATGACGCGACCGCCCTGACCGAGCTGGCCGAGCTGGCCGGGCGGGCCGGCTGGCCGGTGCTCGCGGAGCCCTCGTCCGGAGCCAGGCGCGGGCCGAACGCGCTGTCCGCCTACCAGTACCTCCTCGCCACCCCCGAGTTCATGGCGGCGCACGCTCCTGACCTGATCGTGTCGGCCGGCCGACCCGGGCTTTCCCGCCCGCAGTCCGCCCTGCTCAGCGGGGGATCGGCGCGCAGGCATGTGGTCATCGCTCAGGGGCCGGGACGCTGGGCCGACCCGCAGCGGGCCGCGACCGACGTGGCCGCCTCGGTCAGGCTCACCGCGGCGCCCGGCCCGCAGGACTCCGGCAGCTGGCTGACGGACTGGCGCCGGGCGGACGACGCGGCCAGGCGCGCGGTCGATGCCGTGCTCGATGACGACGACACCCTGACCGAACCCCGGCTGGCCCGGGATCTCGCCAGCCAAGTGCCGGAAGGCACGCTGCTGTGGACTGGCTCAAGCCTGCCCGTTCGGGATATCGATTTTCATCTTTCCCCACGGGACGATCTGCGGATCCTGGCCAGCCGCGGCGCCAGCGGCATCGACGGCACCACGTCCGCGGCCATCGGGGCGGCGCTGGCCCACGGCGGTCCGGCGTTCGCCCTGATCGGAGACCTGGCGTTCCTGCACGACGCCGCCGGCCTGGCGCTCGGGCCCAGCGAGCCGCGCCCGGACCTGTGCCTGGTCGTGGTCAACAACGACGGCGGCGGCATCTTCTCGACGCTGGAACAGGCGGCCTTCAGCGGCTCGTTCGAGCGGATCTTCGGCACTCCCCACGGTGCCGGGCTGCAGCACCTGGCGGCGGCGTTCGGCCTGCCTTATCAGCGCCTCGAACATCCAGGCGACCTGAGCAAGGCATTGCAGGGCACGGGCCTGCGGATCGTCGAGGCGCAGACCGACCGCGCCGCGGGCGCGGCACTGCGGACCAGGCTCCGCGAGGTGGCGGCCGCAGCTGTCCGCTCCTAGCATCCCGGCTCAGCAGGCCAGGTCCGGCACCGGGCCCGCGAGGCTGCGGATCTGGCCACGAGCCCGCAGGCCTGATCAGCGGCGGCGGACGCCGAGAACCGCGCTCGCATGACCACCTGGGACCGGGCCGCCCGCGTCCTGCTCAGCCAGTTCCGTGCGGCCGCCGGGCGGCATCCGGGCGACCCGCGGTTCGCCGAGCTCGTGGCGGCGCTGACCGAGGCGAGCCCGCAGTTCCGCGACTGGTGGGCGGAGTACCCGGTACGGTACTTCAGGCCCGCCAAGATCCGCATCAGGCATCCGCAGGCCGGAAGGATCACCCTGGAGATGTTCCAACTGCGACTGGAAGACGACCCCGGCCTGCTGATGGTGGTACAGGTCCCGGCCGACCCCGTCAGCCATGACCGGGTGGCCGCGCTGCTCGGCCAGCCCGACGGCGAGATCCCATGTTCCAGCTGATCAGGACTGATCCGCCCGCGGATCAGGTGCGGCGGATCACCTTCGTCCCGTTCCTGGCCGACGGCCGGTGTGTGCTCATCGAGGATCCGGGCGGCCCGGCGCTGCCGGCCGGGGAGGTGCAGGACGGCGAGGACTACGTGCTCGACACCGTGCTGCGGGTCCCGCTGCAGACGGCCGGCTTCCGGTATCAGCGCTTCCACCCGTTCGGCCTCGACCGGGACCACCTGTACGCCTGGATCGAGGGCGGGCCCTACACGGGCGGCAGGCCGCACCGGTCCGCGGTGCTGAGCTTCGGCCCGGCCGAAGAGGCGGCCGAGCGGCTGCGCGCGCACGGCGAGCCGGTGCTCGCCGCCGCCGTGCGGGCCGCGGCCGAATCGTACCGGGGCCTGGATGAGCAGGCCTTCTACGCGGACAACCGGCGCACTCTCGAGACGGCCTACCTGCGCGGGACGACACCCCAGCAGGGTTCCGGGTTCGGCGGCGGCGAACTGGACTGGCAGCAGGCCCGGCGGCACATCACCGAGGGGATCGCCGGCGACGGGACGTTCCTCGACGTGGGCTGCGCGAACGGGCTCCTGATGGAGTCGGTGGCGGCCTGGTGCGCCGAGCGCGGCCTGGCTGTCGAGCCCCACGGTGTCGACATATCGCCTGCGCTCGCCGAACTCGCCAGACGGCGGCTGCCGCAGTGGGCCGATCGCATCTGGGTCGGCAACGCCGTCGACTGGCGGCCGCCCGCCGGCCAGCGCTTCGACTACGTGCACATCCTGCTCGACTCGGTGCCCCGGGCGCACCGGGCCGACCTGATCCGGCATCACCTGGCGCATATCGTCCGGCCCGGGACCGGCCGTCTGCTGGTCAGCGATTACGCCGCCGACCTGGCCGCGGGCCAGCCGAGCGCCGCCGAGACGATCAGGTCCCTCGGCTTCCGCTGCGCCGGCCAGACCAGCGGCGGCGACCGTCCCGGCCGGTCGGCCATTCCCACCGCCTGGATAACCGCAGATCCGGCCCCATGAGCACCCGGGATATGGACAGGCTCAGAGAGAACTTGGGACTGTCCTCGCGGGTGCGTATCATCGCTATCCCCCCTAGCTGACCGGACCCTCACGCCAAGCCTCCGCGCCGACGGCGGCCCGGCAAGCAAGCTGGCCCATGTGTCGTCGCCCGCCCAGCCCGGAGTGGCCAGGGTCAGGTCGGGGCGCCGAGCGCCACGAACAGACAGTCGATGCCGGCCTGCAGCCGCTCCGCGCCTGAGGTTGGTCTTGGCGCTAGCGCGATGACGATCACCGCGATCGGCACGTTCACATATGCACCCACCGCCAGAACAGGTCGTCAGTAGACAGCGCGCCGAGCAGCGGCCCGATCAGCGTGTTGACCCCGAAGACGGCCCCGAGCGCCGCTGGTACTGGTCGCGCAGCCGCAGCAGGATGACGTCAGCGATCAGCGCTCCGGACGTCCCGATCAGCGCACTACCGCCGATCCCCTGCACCGCGCGGGACGCGATCAGCATCATCCTGCTGCTGGATAGGCCACAGAAGAACGAGCCGATGATGAGTACGCCTACGCCGAGCTGGAACACCCGCTAGCGGCCGAACAGGTCGCCGACTTCCCTGGCCAGCGCGGTCGACACCATTTCGGCCAGGCACCGTCAAGTCGCTGCTCTTCGCAGCCTCGGGGCACCAACCCCTGTGATCGCCGAGCTTGTGAACCGTGATCCTAGCCTTATCCGCGGAGATCTCCGCGCCGTCGGTCGGTAGAGCCGATCAACTCGCCGGACCCTGGAGGCAAGCTGCGCTAGTTCAGAGGTAGAGGCCCGTGCCTGACGGGGGAGCGAACGACCGGGCTGAGCGTGCGTCGGCCGTTGGCACCGGAGTCAGAACCGCCAGCGTGTCGCGCCGCCCGGTGCGACCGTCTCGAGCGCCGTTGCCGTGTGCACGCTCAGGCGGTACACGAACCATGGCGGCGGTCCGGCCGAGGGGGCGCTGAAGTCGGCGGTGATCGCCCGGCCCGTGTCGTCGACGCGGGCCGGCCATCCCTCGGCGGCCCAGCGTGCCGCCATAGCCGCCACGACCGGCGGATCGGTGACCTGACAAGCCGTGCCTTCCACAACGAGATCGAAGTCGTGGGTGGCGACACTGAGCGCGCACCGCGGGTCGCGGGCGAGGTTCCTCCCCTTGCGCGTTCGCTCCCCGGTCTCAAACCAGAAGGAACCGTCGACCCAGAGGGCACCTACGCCCGTGACGTGCGGGCTGCCATCTGGGTTAAGCGTGGTCAGCCAGCAGGTGTGCCGGTCCGGTCCGCCGGAGCCCGGTGCCTGGGCGATACCGGCATCGAGCCGGGCTTGGATGCGTGCCCAGTCCAGCTCCGGCAAGCTGTAAAGGTCAGCGAGGTTGGTTGCGTTCATGACGAACCTGACTCTACGGGGGCCGAAAACTCATCGGTAACTGCCTGCTCCTGTGCCCACGTCGGTCGGGGGTCGGTGTCTGCGAAAAAGGGCTGTGCGCGATCATCAGTCAGCCAGGTGGGCATGCTCGCCGGGCGTGGCCGGTCCGGGGCGGATCGGCCGTAGTCACCGTTGTCCCAGGTCGCTCGCATGACGGCCACAACTGTCCCGGCTAGCGGGCATAATGATCAGTGCCATGACGCTCACTCAGCTCAACGCGTTCGTCCTGGTGGCCCGGCTCGGTTCGGTGACCGCCGCAGCGAACGCTCTCGGCGTGAGTGAGTCAGCGGTCTCCCAGGCCCTGTCGGCACTCCGGCTGCACCTGGGCGATCAACTAGTCACCCGCGGCCCCGTCGGCATGACGCTGACTGCGGGAGGCTCGCGGCTGCTCGCCACCGCGTCGCAGATCGTCGTCCTTGGCGCCGAGGCGCACGCCGCCGTGCGCGCCGCGCAGGGCGCGCCCGAGCAACTGCGGGTGGTGTCCACCTCCACCATCGCCGAGTTCGTGATCAGCCCGCTGACCGAGGCGTTCACCAAGCGCTTCCCCGGCTCGGTCGAGGTATCGGCCGGCGTGGCCGTGACCAAGGAGATGAGCGTCCTGGTCGCCAACCGGCTCGCCGACGTCGCGATCTCGTCCGCCATGCCGGAGGATCCCGCCCTGGCCCTGGTGACCGAGCCGATCTTCAAGTACCGGCTCGTAGTCGTGACCGCCGGCCAGCCCCGGCTGCGCGGCGGCCCGCGCCAGTGGCTGTGGTTCGTCGACCCAGCCGGCACGGATCCCTACAGTGAGACCGGCCAGATGCTGACCAGCCTGGGCATCCCCGAGGACCAGGTCCGCGTCTTCCCCAACCAGACCGCCGCCTGGGCCGCCGCCGCCGACGGGACGGGCGTCGCGCCCGCCGTGGAGCACCTCGTCGCCCAGCGACTGCGCCGCGGCGAGCTATCCCGCGTCGACCGGCCCGGCTGCCGGATGGACGCCTGCTGGCACGTCACCGTGCTGGAACGACAGCACCAAAGTGCGGCGGTCAGCTCGTTCCGCCGCTACCTGGGTACGTCGGAGGCCATGCACCTGATGCGGTCGCCGGCCGGCGGGGTCCCGCCCTCCCGGTTCCGGCCGCCGGTCTACGTCACGATCTGGAGCTAGTCTCAGCGAGATTTGCAATCGTTACTACCAGCGCAGACTCGCGAGGCGCCGGGGTTTGGCCGCACCTTAAGCAAGCACTTATTCGCCCGTTGCGGGCCGGTCCGGGCCAGCGGATTATGTGACGCGTTGGGAAGCGATGGCGCTCGCCCAGAGCAGGAGCATGCGGAATGCGAATTGAATCCGACGGGCACAGCCGCGGTAATCCGCGGCTCTATGAACTGATCGAGCACGCTCCGAAGACCGGGAAGAGCCCGACCGTCTGGGCCTGGCCGGAGCTGATCGACTACCTCAAGGTCGCAGGCCAGCCGGTGGCGGGGCCATGGCCGCCGCACCAGCAGCCGCGGCCCGATCCCGAGGAGGACTCGCTCCCGGTGGCCGTGGCTGACCCGGAATCGGTGCGAGACGCGGAATCAAGGCGAGAAGCCGACCCAGATTCGGCATCTTAGGACCGCGCCCCTACATCTCCTGCGACACCTGGAGGAACCTATGTATCCGTCGCGGTTCCGGTACGAGGCACCGCGTTCGCTCGACGAGGCGATCGGCCTGATGCACGACGGCGGCGATTATGTGAAGGTGCTGGCCGGCGGCCAGAGCCTGGTGCCGCTGATGAAGCTGCGCTTCGCCTCGCCTGAGCTCGTCGTAGACATTAACAACGTGCCCGGCCTGAACTACCACCGGGCCGATCCGGACGGCACCCTGCGCATCGGCGCCCTGTGCCGGCATGCCGACCTGGAGCGCTCGGACCTGCTGAAGACGACGCAGCCCACCATGGCCGCGGCGGCGCCGCTGATCGCCGACCCCATCGTCCGCAACCGCGGCACCCTGGTCGGCTCGCTGTGCCACGCCGACCCGCAGGGCGACTGGGCCTCGGTGGTGCTGGCGCTCGGCGGTTCGGTGGTCGCGCGGGGGCCGCGCGGCACGCGCACCATCCCGCTCGCCGACTTCGTCACCGGGCCCTTCCAGAACGTGCTCGACCCGGACGAGATCGTCGTGGAGGCCGTGATCCCTGCGGCGAAGGGCATGAGGTCCGGCGGCTATCTCAAGCTGGAGCGCCGGGTCGGTGACTTCGCCACGGTCGGGGTCGCGGTGGCGGTCGAAACCAGCGGCGGGAACGTGACCACGGCGGGCATCGCGCTGACCGGGGTCGGCGGATCCACCATCGCGGCCACCGCGGCGGCCGAGGCGCTGACCGGGCGGCCGCTGACGTCCGACACGATCGGGCAGGCCGCCGAACTGGCGGCGCAAGCCGCGCGGCCGAGGACCGACCATCGCGGCAGCGCCGAATACAAGCGGCACATGGTGCGCACGTTCGTGCTACGCATCCTGAGCCGCACGGCCGCGGCGCCGGACCAGGCGGCGGAAAGGGCAGCCTGACCTTGACATCCTCCCTCGCCTGAAGGCGGGGATTCCAGCTACTACGCCGATTGGAGCAGCAGTTGAGGTTCGCGGTTCACGGGCCGGGTAATCCCGTCGCCTCCCCGCGCAGTCACGGCGTGCCCCGCCGCGATGTTCCGGGCCGCGTTCACGTCAGCGTTGCAGGCGAAACCGCAGGCGGTGCATACGAAGCGCGCTTGACTCTCGCGCGACTTCGCATCCACGTGCCCGCACGCCGAGCACCGCTGGCTCGTGTAATGCGGCTTGATCTTCTCCACCCGGCCGGGCGCCTTGTCTTCCAGGCGGCGCACCACCAGGCCCCAGCCCGACCGCATGATCTCCCGGTTGAGCCCGGCTTTGGCATGGACGTTGCGGCCTGGCTCGGCCATGGTGCCCCTGGCCGAGTGGGTCATGTTCTTGATGCGTATGTCCTCGACTCTGATCACGTCGAACCGGCGTGCCAGATCGGTGGAGGTCTTCTCGGCCCAGTCCTTACGCGCGTCGGCATCCCGGGCTGTGAGTCGGGCGATGGCCCGCTTCACCCGGGCACGGCGGTTCGACCCGCGCCCCGCGCGGGCCAGCCTGCGCTGGAGGCGACGGAGTCGGCGTTGCCGTGCGGAACCAAGCCGAGGCGCAGTGAGCATCTCGCCTGTGGACAGGGCCGCGGTGACGGCGATGCCCCGGTCGACGCCGACCACTTCACCCGTGCCTGGCGTAGGGATAGCCTCGGGGATCGCGGCGAACGCGATGTGCCACCTACCCGCACGATCCAGGGTGACCCGGTACGACTTCACGCCTCCTGGCACGGCGCGGGACCAGCGGAACCGCACCCACCCGGCTTTCGGGATCCACACCTCGCCGGTCCTGCGGCTGAGCCGACGCACGTGCCCGGTCTTTACCGCGACAATACGGAAACCTTCGTCACGGCCGGCCTTCCGCCACGACGGGTGGCGGTGGGTGCCGGCGAAGAAACTCGTCAGCGCCTGAGCGAAGTCCCGCAGCGCCTGCTGCTGAACCATCTGGCTGCCCGCACGCAGCCAGCCGAACTCGGCACGGGCCCCAGTGAGCTGACGCGCCTGCTCCAGGTAGCCCGGCGCTCTGCCCCGCCCGGGCCGCCACCAGGACTGCTGCTCAACCGCCAGGTTCCACACGAACCGGGCATGCGCGCAGTGGTCCCGCAACGCTGCTTCCTGGGTGGCCGTAGGCACCAGGCGGTAACGGGACATTCAAACACTCTATCGGGAAACACTGACATTCCGGAGGAGGTGAAGCGGCGTTTCCTCCCCGGCATGACCGCCGGGGTCTCCACGCCGCGATCCCGATGACGATCGTCTACGAAGACCATGAGGGTCAGGCCGAGGGTAACGTCCCGGTACGCCGGATCAAGTTCACGGTCAACGGCGAGAAGAAGATCGCCGAGGTCGAGCCGCGGCTGCTGCTGGCTCACCTGATCCGCCGCGGGCTCGGCCTGACCGGCACGCACATGGGCTGCGACACGACCAACTGCGGTGCGTGCACGGTCCTGGTCGATGGTCGGCCGGTGAAGTCCTGCACGATGCTGGCCGTCCAGGTCGACGGGCGCGAAATCAGCACGGTCGAGGGCATGGCCACTGCCAGCGAGCTGCATCCGCTCCAGGAGGGCTTCAAGGAGGAGCACGGGCTGCAGTGCGGGTTCTGCACCCCGGGCATGATGATGGCCGCCAAGGCGCTGCTCGACGAGAATCCCGACCCCACTGAAGAAGACGTGCGCTGGGCGCTGTCCGGCAACCTGTGCCGCTGCACCGGCTACCAGAACATCGTCAAATCGGTGCTGTGGGCGGCGGCCAAGCTCAGGTCCGAGTCCGGTAGCTAGGGGAGGCAGAACGTGTCACAGGCACTGGACGAAATCAAGATCGGCGGGCTGGGCGCGAGCCGCAAGCGTGTCGAGGACAACCGCTTCATCCGCGGCAAGGGCAACTACACCGACGACATCACGCTGCCCGGCATGCTGCACATGGAGATCCTGCGCAGCCCGCTGGCGCACGCGCGGATCAAGTCGATCGACGCCAGCAAGGCGTGGGACATCCCCGGCGTGCACTTGGTCCTCACCGGCGAGATGATGGCGACCAGGAACCTGGCCTGGATGCCGACCCTGTCCTACGACACCCAGGCGGTGCTGGCCACCGACAAGGTGCGGTTCCAGGGCCAGGAGGTGGCCTGCGTCATCGCCGACGACCCGTACATCGCCAAGGACGCGTGCGAGGCTATCGAGGTCGACTACGAGCCGCTGCCGCCCATCGTCAACCCGGACCAGGCGGTCGCCGAGGGCGCGCCGGTCATCCGCGACGACAAGGAAGGCCAGCGGGACAACGTCATTTACGACTGGGAGGTTGGCGACGCGGCCGGCACCGACCGGGCCTTCGCGCAGGCCGACGTGATCTCCAGGCTGAAGCTGCACTACCCGCGCTCGCACCCGTCGCCGATCGAGTGCTGCGGGTCGATCGCCGACTTCAACCGGGCCACGTCCAAGCTCACCGTGTACATGACCACGCAGGCGCCGCACATCATCCGCGCTGCGGTCGCGCTGGTCGCCGAACTGCCCGAGCACATGATCCGGATCATCTCCCCGGACATCGGCGGCGGCTTCGGCAACAAGGTCCCGGTCTACCCCGGGTACGTCTGCTCGATCCTGGCCTCGATCCTGCTGGAACGGCCGGTCAAGTGGATCGAGGACAAGACGGGCAACCTCATCTCCACCGGCTTCGCCCGGGACGTCTACCTAGACGGCGAGATGGCCCTGCGCCGCGACGGCAAGATCCTCGCCATCCGGATGCACACCGACGCCGACCACGGCGCGTTCTTCTCCGACGCGCAGCCGAGCAAGTTCAAGATCGGCCTGATGCACTCGGCCTTCGCCGCCTACGACATCCCGGTCGCGCACCTCACGGCGCGGGGGACTTACACCAACAAGGCGCCCGGCGGGGTCGCGTACCGGTGCTCATTCCGGGTCACCGAGGCGATGTTCTTCCAGGAGAGGATGGTCCAGGCCGCGGCGGACGACCTCGGCATGGACCAGGCGGAATTCCGGCGGATGAACTTCGTCCAGGACGACCAGTTCCCGCACCGCACCCCGTTCGGATTCCTGACCGACTCAGGGCAGTACGGCAAGTGCCTCGAGGTCGGGCTGAAGGCCGTCGGCTACGAGGATTTCCGGCGGCAGCAGGAAGAGGCCAGGAAGCGGGGCCGGCTGCTCGGCCTCGGGATCTCCACGATGACCGAGCCGCTCGGCGCGGGCAACAGCCGCGAGTACGACATCCTCGGCATCAAGATGTTCGACTCCGCCGAGCTCAAGGTGCACATGACGGGCAAGGCCATCGTCCGGACCGGCGCGCGTGGCCAGGGCCAGGGGCACGAGACGACCTGGGCCCAGATCGTGGCGCACGAGCTCGGCATCCCGGCCGAGGACATCGTCGTCGAGGAAGGCGACACCGATACCGCGCCGTTCGGCATGGGCACCTACGCCTCCCGTAGCACGCCGGTGGCGGGGGCTGCGGTCGCGATGGTGTCCCGCAAGATCCGCGCCAAGGCCCGCAAGCTGGCGGCGCACTTGCTTGAGGTATCCGAAGAGGACGTCGAGTGGGAGCTCGGCCGGTTCTACATCCGCAGCGCACCCGACCGCGGCGTGACCATCCAGGAATGCGCGATGGCCGCCTACAGCAACATGCCGGACGGCATGGAACCGGGCCTGGAGAACACCGCCTACTACGATCCGCCCAACCTCACCTGGCCGTTCGCGGTCTACATCGTCACGGTCGAGGTGGACCCGGAAACCGGAGTCTGGGATGTCCTGAACATGGTCGCGGTGGACGACTGCGGCATCCGGATCAACCCGATGATCGTCGAGGGCCAGATCATGGGCGGGCTCACCGAGGCCTACGCGATGTCCAGTATGCAGTTCATCACGTTCGACGCCGACGGCAACTGCGTCGGCTCGAACTACATGGACTACCTGCTGCCCACCGCCTGGGAGACGCCCGGCTTCGAGCTGCATAGCGAGGTCGTCACCCCGTGCCCGCACCACCCGATCGGCGCCAAGGGCATCGGCGAGTGCGCTGCGGTCGGCGGCCCGGCGGCCTTCGTCAACGCGGTCATCGACGCGCTGTCCGGCATGGGCGTCCGCAATATCGACATGCCGCTGCTTCCCGACCGGGTGTGGGAAGCGATCACCTATCGCCGCGACGTTTCCGGCGCGCCGCCGGTTCGTTCCGACGACTGACACGGAGTTGCTGATGGAAGGCTTGGGCGTACTGGAGGAGATGGGTGAGCTGACCCGCCGCGGGGAGGCGTTCGCCCTGGCGACCGTGGTCTGGCGCCAGGGCCCGTCATCGAGCCAGTCAGGTTCGCGCGCGATCATCACCGCCGAGGGTGAGCTGCACGGCTGGATCGGCGGCGCCTGCGCCGAGCCGGTCGTGATCCGCGAGGCGCAGCGGGTGATGGCAGAGGGCACGGCCAAGCTGCTGCTGCTGGGCACACCGGAGCAGTTCGGCGCGGCGGTCCCTGACGGAATGACGGTGGTCCCCATCTCCTGCCAGAGTGAGGGAGCGATCGAGGTCTACATCGAGCCGGTACTGCCGGTGCCGCACCTGGTGATCGTTGGCGACTCCCCGATGGCCTGCACGCTAGCCAGCCTGGCCGGGGCGCTCGGCTGGCGGACTGACCTGGTCCGCGGCCCCGACTTCACGCCGGGAATCGCGGACGAGCGCTCCATGATCGTGGTGGCTACCCAGGGGCATGACGACGAGGACGTGCTCGAGCGCGCGGTCGCCGTCAGGCCCGTTTACCTGGGCTTGGTCGGGTCACGCAAGCGCGGGGCCGGCGTGCTCGGCTACCTCGCCGACCGGGGCGTGCCGCAGGATCAGCTCGACCGGGTGCGGGTACCGGCCGGCCTGGACCTGGGCAGCACGACGCACCAGGAGATCGCGGTCGCCATCCTGGCCGAACTGGTCCAGCTGCGGGCCTCCGGCGAGCTGGCGGGGTCAAGGGTCAGTACGCCCGCAACAGGATCCGCGCGGCAGGCTGGGATCCCGCCTGCCCAGGACCCGGTCTGCGGGATGACGGTATCCCCGGACGGCCGCCCGGTGCGGTACGAGGACGCCGACTACTACTTCTGCTGCGCCGGCTGTCGCCTGGCGTTCGAGAAAGACCCTGGTGCTTACGTGAAGAGAGAGACCCGATGCTGATCAAGAACGAGTTCGAGGTCGCCGAGCCGGTCGAGAAGGTCTGGCAGTTCTTCGAGAACATCCCCCAGGTGGCGGCGTGCCTGCCGGGCGCCGAACTCACCGAGGACCTCGGCGACGAGAAGTACAAGGGCAAGGTCGCGGTCCGGATGGGCCCGGTGCGCCTGCAGTTCGCCGGCACCGCGGACATCACCGAACGCGACGAGACGGCCAAGCGCGTGGTCGTGCACGCGAGCGGTGCCGACGAGAAGGGCCGCGGCCAGGCCAGCATGGTCGTGACCGCGACGCTGGCCCGCGCGGGCCGCGGCACCAAGGTCGGCGTCACCCAGGACCTGCAGCTGTCCGGCGCGGCGGCGCAGTACGGCCGGGGCATGATCGCCGACGTCACCGCCGTGCTGATGCGCGACTTCTCCGCGAACATGCAGGACCGGATCGAGCGGATCGAGCGGGGCGAGTCCGCCGAGCAGATCGCGGCGGCCGCCGCGACCCCGGCCAAGGGCTTCACCCTGGGCCTGCGGGCCGCGCTGATGGCCCTGAGCCGGGTCTTTCGCCGCTTCTTTATGCCGTACCAGCCTGCGAGCTGAGCAAGACAAGAGGAGAGCCAGTCATGGTCCTGTGGTGGATAGGCAATGCGATTCTGCTGCTCGTGGTGCTGCCGGTGGTCATCTTCCTGCTCAACCGCGTCCTGGCGGCGGTGGAGCGGATCCGCGGCGCCACCGACGACATCCTTTCCGGCGGGGTAGCCCTCGTCGGCGAACTCAACGGCGTGCCGGAGGCGCTGGCCGTCACCGATACCACCATCAAGGAAGTCTCGGTCGGAGCGGTCCGGTATGCCGGTTCCGTCGCCAAGCTCCTCGCCTAGAGGCAAGCACTGAACAGATATCGATAAGGAGAACGGTCATGCCAGCTGCCGCCTGGGCGACGCTGATCATCGCCGCGCTGATCATCGCGATCACCGCGGTCGGCCTGCTCCGGGTCATCTTCCATCTCAGGGCGATCCGGAAGACGCTGGTCGCGACCACCGGGGGAGTCCAGGCCGTCGCGAGCCTGACGAGCACGGTGCCCGCGCGTCTGACGTCGGTCAACGCGAACCTGAAACCCGTCCGCGACTTCTGCGAAACAGTCTGAGACGGCAAGGGAGCGATCTATGAAACCGCATGTCCTGGCCGCGGCGACCAGCACCACCGGCTGGGTGGTGGGCTACACCATCGGCATCATCATCGTGCTCGTCGTGGTGGCGCTCGTGGTGCCGATCTTGATACTGGCCCGGTCGATCGGCAACGAGGCGCCCAAGATCAACGACGCGCTGACCGAGGCGGTGCATAACACCGCGCCGCTCGGCGCGCTGCGTACCACGATCGAGCACGCCACGATCATCATCGGCGGCCTGCAGCGCGGCCGCGCCAGGCTGGGAGGGTAGCGATGCACGCACTGGCCATGTCCTCGACCGAGCACAACCTGTGGACGATCGCGAACATCCTCGGCATTGTCGTGGTGGTCGCGGTCGCCGCCCTGCTGAGCCTGCTCATCTACCTGGTGAAGATCATCGACCGCCGGGTCGTCGCCGTCCGGGACACGCTCAAGGCGGCCGCGGCGAACACCGCCGACACCGTGCTCATCCCGCAGGTGGCTACCGGCGTCGAGGCCGTCCTCGCCGAGGGCTTGCAGCACCATCTGTTCCTCGGCCGCGTGCTCGGAAAGGTCAAATCATGACGGGGTTGGTCGTTTTCACGGTCATTGACGTCCTCCTGCTCATCGCTGGCCTGGCGTTCTACCTGTTCTGGGTGGGCAGCCTGCTCACCCGCATCGCCGGGAACCTGGAGGAATGCGCCGAGCTCGTCCGCACCATCGTGGGCCACGCTAAGCTCATCGGGCCCGGGGTCGAGCACATCAACGAGACCGGCGGCGTGGTCGCCGGTGCGCTGCCACTGCTGTACGGGATGGCCGAGGGCATTGTGACGGGCGTCACCTATAAGCCCGAGCCGCCCGCGGTGCCCGAACCGGCCCGGCCGGCCTCGGGGACGCGCCGCTCGCGCCTGCTCGACGCGGTCGGGTTCCGCTCGCCTGGCTAGCCGGGCGGGGACCCGGGGACCCCTTCAGACCGGGGAGGACGCTCCGGGTCCTTGGCCAGGCTGGGGGAGGACGAGGTGGTCCCGCCGATCCACTCGTCCTTCCACGCCTGGTCGTACTGCTGGTCGTTGCACCGCGGCTGGTAGATCGCGGTCAGCTCCCTGGCGATCTGCTCCCGGTGCGGCCGGCCGCCACCCGGCACCTCGAAGGTGCAGATGTAGACCTTCCACCGGGACCCGGCGCGCTTGATCCAGCAGTGCGCGCGCGGATGCTGGAACGGGAACCGCTCCGCGGACAGGTCGTCAGAGTGGCCCACGTAGATGACTGCGTACTTGTCCGGCTTGGTGTCAGGTTCTGGCTTGTACACGATCGCGTACACGGCTGCCGTAGCCGACGCCGTCCAGCCGGCCAGCACCCGGGGCCCCTCGAACGGGTACCCGGCCAGCGAGCCAAGCCGGATCATCCCCAGTCGTCCTCGTCCTCGCTGATGGCCTCGGTCCGCACTACCGGCCCGTCCGGCAAGCCGGCCTTCCGGACGGCCCGCGTGAACTCGGCGGTGGCCGCAGCGATCGCCTCCTCGCGGCTCCCGGCCTCCACGATCAGCTGCGCGCCGTACCGGTTCGTGCCGATCCCGGTGGCGATGCCGCCGCTAACGGCGACCGCATCCGCGAGCTCAACGACCTGCTCCCGGGTCAGCACCTGGTCGCCCTCGGCCTGGATCCCCACGCTCCACCTCACCGGCGCACCCCCTGCTTCATCAATTGAGCCCTGGCAGCAGGGTAGCGAGTTTCTCCAGGCTAGCCAGATCGTGGCCGGACAGCAGCAGGTCGATGTGCGGCGCGGCGACCATCATCCCCAGGGTGCTCGGCCGGAAGCCCGCGTCGTCACCCTTGTGCGGGTTCAGCCAGATCAGCCGGTGGCTCAGCCGGGACAGCCGCTCCATCGCCGCGGCCAGCACGGCAGGATCCCCGCGGTCCAGGCCGTCCGAGCAGATCACCACGATGCCGCCCCGGCAGAGACCCCGGCGCGCCCAATCGCGGACGAAAGCGTCCAGGCTGTCGCCGATCCTGGTCCCGCCGTCCCAGTCGAAGGCCGCCCGCGCGGCCTGCTCCAGCGCCTCGTCCGGATGCCGGCACTCCATCGCCCCGGTCACCCGGGTCAGCCGGGTGCCGAAGCAGAAGACCTCGACCCGGCCGGCCGACCGCTTGGCCGAGTGCGCGAACTGCAGCAGGCTGCGCGAGTAGTCGGCCATGGAGCCGGAGATGTCGAGGATCAGGATCAGCGGCCGCAGCCGGACCTTCCGCCGCCGCCAGTACAACCGCGCGGGCTCACCGTGCATGCGCATGGATTCCCGGACGGTCCGGCGGGGGTCGGGACGGGTTCCGGACCTGGCGGCGGCGGTGCGCCTGGTGCGGCGGCGCGGCGGCGTCAGCCGGATCCTCGCCATGATCCGGCGCAGCGCCGCCAGTTCCTCGGGCGTGCAGGCGGCGAACGACTTGCGCTTGAGCGCGTCGACATCGGAAGCCATCCAGCCCAGCACGGCCTCGTCCTCCTGCGCGTCCTGGTCTGGCTCGGTTGAAGGAATCGCTAGCGCTCCCTGCGCTTGCGCCGACGCGCGCAGCATGAGCAGCAATTCCGAATCCGGATCCTCGGCACCGAGGAAGAACCGGCGGAACACCTCGTCGTACCGGGCGATGTCGTCGTGCCGGGTCACCAGCGTGGTCCGCCCGGCCCAGTACAGGTCGACCAGGTCGGCCGGGTCCAGCTTGCTCAGCGCCGAACAGTACACCAGGACGTCCCCGGAGCCCACCGCGAGCCCGGCCGCGCGCAGTTCGCCGGCGAAGCCGACGAGCAGGCCGGTGAAGGGAGATGGGCCAGGGGGTCCAGGGGGTACGGGGGGCGGGAGCCCCCCGTGCGCGGAGAAGGTGGGCGGGGGATCTTCAGGCACCAGAGGTGATCTCCTCGAGGTTGTCGCGGACCACCTCGAGGTCGTCTCGGTCCTTGATCACGGCGCCGAGCGTGTCCTGCGCGTTGGCGGCGTGCAGGTCCGTCTCGCCGAGGAAGTCGAGGGTCCGGGCCCAGTCGATGGTTTCCGCCACCCCCGGCGGCTTGGCCAGGTCGAGCTCGCGGAGCCGGTGGACGGCGGCGACGACCTTGCGGGCCAGCGCCGCGGGAACGCCGGGTTCCCTGATCAGGACGATCTCGACCTCGCGTTCGGCAGCCGGATAGTCGATCCAGTGGTAGAGGCAGCGCCGCTTCAGAGCGTCGTGCAGTTCCCTGGTCCGGTTGGAGGTGAGCACCACGAGCGGCGGGCTCTCCGCTTTGACCGTGCCGATCTCGGGGATGCTGATCTGGAAGTCGGAGAGCACCTCCAGCAGGAAGGCCTCGAACTCGTCGTCGGCCCGGTCGATCTCGTCGATCAGCAGCACGGCCTGATCGCCGGCCCTTACGGCCTCGAGCAGCGGCCGTTCCAGCAAGAACTTCGGGCCGAACAGCTTGTCCACGGCGTCGGAGCCGGCCGCTTGGTGCTCGGACAGGGCCCGGATGTGCAGCATCTGCCGGGCGTAATCCCACTCGTACAGTGCCTGGTTGGTGTCGATGCCCTCATAGCACTGCAGCCGGATCAGCTTGCGGCCGAACGCTGACGCGATGACCTTGGCCACCTCGGTCTTGCCGACCCCCACCTCGCCCTCGAGCAGGATCGGCCGGTTCAGCGACAGCGCGACGAACAGCGCCGTGGCTAGTCCGCGGTCAGCCAGGTAGCCGCCTTGCCGCAGGGTCTCGGTCAGCTCGCCGACGGTGCCCGGGCTCTGCATCCGCTAGGACTCGGAGCCGAGGACCAGGTCCCGCACGCTGCCCGCCGCCGGGTTCAGCTTTCCCTCGCGCGCCAGCTGGGCCCGCCAGGCGACGCGCAGGTCGCCGTCGGTCTCCTCGGCCAGGCCGTCGAAGCCCACGTCGCTCATCCGCTTGCAGGACTTGGTGGTGCCGCAGGCTTCCTCGACGTCCTCGGCGGTCTGCCTCTGAGCGCTCCACACCTCGCGGAGCACCTCGAGGATTTCTTCGGTGTTGCCGCTCATCGGCTGATACCCCTCCTGGACAGGACGCTCGTGTCCTACTGACTCTAGGTCCTGGCCGATGACCAGGCGACCGCAGATTAAGAGTTCTCTTATCTGGCCGGCACGTACCAGGTCCGTTCGGGATAAAGATCTATTTGATCCGAACGGACCTGTGTATCAGCCCTGGCTTTCCAGCGCGTCGCGCATGGGCTGGAGCTTTACCAGGGTCTCGGCGAGTTCGGCGGCTGGCTGCGAACCCGCGACGATGCCGCACCCGGCGAACAGCCGCGCGGTGCGCCCGGAGAGCTGGGCACACCGGATCGCGATGCCCCACTCGCCGTTGCCTTCGGCGTCTATCCAGCCGACGGGGCCGGCGTAGCGCTCCCGGTCCATGTGCTCGAGCTCGCGGATGAGGTCGAGCGCGGCCCCGGTGGGGGTCCCGCAGACGGCGGCCGGCGGGTGCACGGCCGCGGCCAGGGCCAGGGCGGATTTCGGCGTCCCGCCGCCGGCCAGGGTGCCGCGGACCCGGGTGCCGAGGTGCTGCAGGTTCGGGAACTTCAGCAACGCCGGCCGCGGCTCGACCTCGAGCGTCTCGCACAGCGGCTGGAGCGCCTCGCGGATCGAGACGACCGCGTAGGCGTGTTCCTCGTTGTTCTTGGCGGAGGCCAGCAGTTCGGCGCCCAGCGCGTCGTCCTGCGCCTGGTCCGCGCCGCGCGGCAGGGTGCCGCCGAGCACCAGCGCGCTGACCTGCTGGCCGTCCCGGCTGATGAGCAGTTCGGGGGTCGCGCCGATCATGCCGTCGCAGGCGAACGTGAAGCAGTCCGGATAGCGCCCGGCGAGCCTGCGCAGCAGGACCCGCGCGTCGATGGGCTCGTCAGCGGTGCCGAACACGTCACGGGCGAGCACGACCTTGCGCAGGCCGCCCGCCTTGATCGCGGCGACCGCCTCGGCCACCGCCTGCTCCCAGCGCGGCCCCGGCAGGCTGCCTTCCTGCCAGCTCAGGCCGGTCGGCGGCTCCGGGGGGGCGAAGCTCCCCCCAAGGGGGGTCTGGGGGGATGGGTCCCCCCAGGAGCTGGGGGGGTCGTCCCCCCGGGAAGATACAGTGAGCCAGGCCTGGCCGCGGCCGTCCCTGCCGAGCACCACGCGGGGGACGATCAGGACGGATCCGTCGGATGATGCGTCGAAGGTGAACGTGCCGAACGCGACCAGCCCCGAGCCGCGTACCCGTACCCGGTCGTCCACGTCGGCGGCGTCGAACACCGAGCGGAGCCACTTCTCCCCGGCAGTGAACCTGTCCTCTCCGGCGGGCAGCGTGACCCTGATCGCCTCGCCCCAGCCGGCCAGGCCGGCCCCGTGATGGACCCAGGCGACCACGTCCGGCTGGGGGATGCGCTCGAGAAGATTCCCGGGGTCGGGGACGGCTACAGTACGGACGAGTAGCCGCCCGGTCTCCGGACGGCTCAGCACCCGCACGCTACCGTCCGAGTCCGCTGAGCCGTCTGTGTCACCTGGTCACCCGCCACGAACCAATATTCTAGGTCCCGTCTGTCACTGCCCCCGCTTCCGGGTTCGCCAGTGCGCTCGGCCACCAGACGTGCCGCCCGATATCCAAGGTCAGCGCGGTCACGAGCACCGACCGGACCACGATCGTGTCGAGCAGGACGCCCAGCGCCACCGCGAACCCGATCTCGGTGAATTCCACCAGCGGTAGCGTGCCGAGCATGGCGAACGTGCCTGCCAGCACCAGGCCCGCCGAGGTGATGACGCCGCCCGTGGCGGCCAGCCCGGTGATCGCGCCGTGCCGGGTTCCCGACCGCGCGGACTCCTCGCGTATGCGGGTCATCAGGAAGATGTTGTAGTCGATGCCCAGGGCCACCAGGAACACGAAGACGAACAGCGACACCGAGGTATCGGCGCCCGCGAACCCGAATACGTGCTTGAAGAACAGCGAGGAAATGCCAAGGGCGGCACCGAAGGACAGCACTACGGTGGCGATCAGCATGAGCGGCGCCACGATCGCCCGCAGCAGCAGGCCCAGGATGATCAGCACTACGCCGAGGATCAGCGGGATGAGCAGGTTCCGGTCATGAGTCGCGGCGCTCTCCACGTCCTTGTTGATGGCCGTGCCCCCGCCTACCTTGGCCTCGGCACCCGGGATGGCGTGCAGCGTCGTGCGAACCTTGTCCACCAGCGTGTACGCGGCCGGGCTGTCCGGCGGCGGGGACATCGTGGCCTGCAGGAAAGACAGGCCGTCCTTGGTCACCGGCGGGGTGACCGAGGCGATGCCGGGCGTGGCGGCGAGCGCGTTCCTTACTTGTCCCGCGCTGGACGCGGTGGCGATCACGTCCACCGGCTCGCCAGAGCCCGCCGGGAAGTACCTGGCCAGCACGTTCTGGGCGGTAATCGACGGCGGGGTGCCGCGGAACGACTCGGCCACGGTCAGCGTGCCGAACCTGAACCCGATCAGCCCGGCCGCGCCTGCGCCGAGCAGGATCGCGGTCACCAGCCACACCGCGCGCGGGCGGCGGCTGATGGCGTGCCCGACTCGCGACCACAGCCCGCTCCTGGTGGGTTCGGCCGAGCCGTAACCGGGCCTGACTGGCCAGAAGATCCACCGGCCGAAGACCACGAGTATCGCGGGCAGCAGCGTGATCGTGGCGATCAGGCCCAGGGCGATCCCGATGGCAGCGACTGGGCCCAGCCCGGAGATGTCGTTCGATTCGGCCGCGAGCAGGCACAGCATGCCGGCCACGACGGTCAGCCCGCTGGCGATGATGGCCGGGCCTGCCCGGCGCAGCGCCACCGCCATGGCCTGGTGCCGGTCGGCGTGCCTGCGCAGTTCCTCCCGGTATCTGGCGATGAGCAGCAGCGCGTAGTCGGTGCTCGCGCCGATCACCAGCACGACCAGGATGCCCTCGCTCTGCCCGCTGACGGTCAGGTTGGCGTGCTGGGTGAGCAGGTATATGACGGCCTGGGCCACGGTCAGCGCCACCCCCGCGGACAGGATCGGCAGCAGCCACAGGACCGGGCTCCGGTAGGTCAGCAGCAGGATCCCGATGACCACGGCCAGGGTGGCGTACAGCAGCGTGGTGTCGATGCCCTTGAATATCTTGACCTCGTCCGCCGCGCTGGCGGCCGGCCCGCCCACGTATACGCTCAGCCCGGCGCTGTCCTTGCTGGCGGTGTTCTTCACGGTGGAGACGAAACCGCTCAGGTCACTGTTGTAGCCGAGGTCCGCGCCGATGACGGTCTCGATCGCCTTGTGATCCTTGGACACGACCGGCGGGGAAACCCGCCCGTTCACGACAGACAGCGAGGCGAAGTAACGCGCGTCGGCCCTCGCCTTCGCCACGTCGGCCGCTGTCACCCCGCTGTCGCGCACGTACACGACCAGGGCGGGGTTGAGGTTCTTGGACTGGAACAGGTTCTGCTCGTTCAGTTCCTGGGTGGACTCGGCCGACGACGGCAGGTACGCCGACGCGTCGTTCTTCTCCGCTCCCTGGAGCTTGCCTGCCAGCGATCCCAGGGCCGCGACCACCAGGATCCAGAACACCACCACCAGGTACTTCGACCGGCGGCCGCACACGAACGCGATCAGGCGGCCGAAGCCGCCCGATCGCGCCTGATCGAGTTCGGCTCCGGGGTCCCCGAACCCCGGAGCCCGTGAGTTCCTCGTGTCCTGACCCGGCGTATGACGGGGCGCCCCCGTGGTCCCGCGTGCCACGTCGTCCTCCTCACGTCCTTGAAAGACTCTGATATTCTTCTTAGGGAAAACGATGTATCTTGATCCTGCGACGTGTCAAGTTATATCTCGATTTTTCCCGGGGCTTTCCGGTTTTCTGTCATTCGGCTGACCCGAGCCGGGCAGCGGCAGGTTAGGCCAACCGCCTGGATTCATGGCGTTGCTCAGAGCAAGGTGAGCTGCTCGGGCGGTGCGGGCGGGCTTCTCCGTGGTGTGGGCACCTCGGGAGACTTCAGGGACCCTGACGCATAGAGAGCCCGAGGGCTGGGCATGGCTGCGGGCTGCCCGGCCGGGGCGGGACGACTGGCACTGGCGGATCGCGGGCGCAGGGTGCCGTGACCGAAGCCGGGCCTGGGGCGGCCGATGCCGTATTTCTCCGCGAGCTCGCGGACCTGGCCGGCGATCCGGTTCTGGTAGGCCTTCGGGGCGTAGGCGCCGCGGCCGTACAGGTCCAGGTACGCCTCCACCAGCTCGGGATGCTGGGCCCGCAGCCAGCTGAAGAACCACTCCCGGGTGCCCGGGCGCAGGTGCAGCACGATGGGCAGGACATGCCTGGCGCCGGTCTCGGCGATCCGCCTGACCGTCTCGTCGAGCTGGGCGGGGGAGTCGGAGAGGAACGGCACCACCGGGCCCATGAGCACACCGCAGCGCAGCCCGCGCTCGTTCAGCGCCGCGCACGCCTCGAGGCGCCGCCCGGGCGCGGGCGTGCCCGGCTCGATTGATCGCCAAAGGTCTTTGTCGACAAAGCCGGCGGAGACGTTCAGTCCCACCTCGGTGACTTCGGCCGCCTCGGCCAGCAGCTCGATGTCCCTGAGGATCAGGGTGCCCTTGGTCAGGATGGAGAACGGGTTGGCGGCGTCCCTGAGCGCGCCGATGATGCCGGGCATCAGCTGGTAGCGGCCCTCCGCCCGCTGGTAGCAGTCCACGTTCGTGCCCATCGCGATGTGCTCGCCGGCCCAGCTCCGCGAGGCCATCTTCTTGCGCACCAGCTCGGGCGCGTTCACCTTGACCACCACCCGGGTGTTGAAGTCCGCGCCCGCGTCGAGGTCCAGGTAGGTGTGTGTGTTCCTGGCGAAGCAGTTGTGGCTCACCACGCCGTTGGCGATGAAGTCGCCGGTGCCGGTGGTGATGTCGTACATCGGCACGTCTAGCCCGAGCGGCTCGACCTCCGCCACGCGGAGCCCGTCGTGGGTGCCGACCGGCGTGCCCTCGATCGCGCCCGGAGCGGCCCTCGCGGGATCGACGGCGTGGAAGAACCTCAGCACCTGGCCGGGCCCGCCGCCCAACCGGACCCCGGCGGGGGCACCCCGCAGGTGGGCCCGCTCCCCGGCGGCATCGAGACCGAGCGATCGCAGCGAGGAGATCAGCCAGCTGGCCACCTCCGGGTCCGCCGGGCAGATCCGCAGGACCCCATCCCGGTAGCTGCCCCGCGCGTCGAAGCACCCGGCCAGGAAGCCCTTGCGCCAATCCGGGCCTGGATGATCCGGCCAGCTCAGCAGCCACTCCAGGATGCTGGCCTGGTCGGGGCCTGCGGTACGGATCGCCGTCACGCGGCGGCGCGTGCTCGGCTGCCAAGAACCCGCGTCCATGCGCCCCGGGTCCTCGGTAAGGATGAAGTCAGCGCAGCCGATGCCCGCGCAGGCCAGGTAATCGGCGGTCCTGGCCCGCACGGCCTGGCCTGCGGGCCCGGCCAGCGCCAGCCGGAACAGGTAGCTGCGGTCAGCGGCCGGATTGCCTCGCGGGTAGGAGTAGTGGCCGATGCCGCCATCCGCGCGGATCAGGCCGCACAAGTAGCCGCGCCGGTAAGCGGCAGTGGGCTTCGGCGGCTCGGCGAAGCCGCCGGTGCCCATCAGCGCGTGACCGGCCGATAGGTGCGGGCGACGCCGCAGCCCGCCGAACCAGGCCCCGGTCACGTACCTCCACCCGCGCTCGGTGAGGAACCGGTGGTCGCCGCTGCACACGAGCTGGGTACCGTCGGCCAGCACCACGCGGTACGCGGGCTTAACCGTGGGCCAGTGCGCCACCACGGTGGTGCGGACGTATTCCCGGTCGCTGCCCCGCCGGACCGTTCCGTAGATGGCGTCGCCGGCCCGCACCTGAGCCAGCGGCTTGGCCCGGCCGTCCGCCATCAGGATGGGCGTCTCGCCGGACACGCAGTAGGTGCATGCATGTTGGCAGCCGCGGTAGGGGTTGATGGTCCACCGGAACGGCATCCTGGATGCCTCGGGCACGCGGTTGACGACGGACTTGGCCTGCACCTCGTAGAAGGTCATGCCGCGGAAGCCTGGGGTATCAAACGTGCGGCTGACCGCGCCGCGCTCAATAAGCGGGAGCGCCCGGTCCCGGCGGTCGGCGGTGAACAGGTCCTCGCCGTCTCCGGTTTCCAGCGGCTCATCGAGGCGCAGATTGTCCCAGCGCATATCCAACACACTAGAACGACTGTTCGATGATGGCAAGCATCTTAAGGCCTGGCTCGTCGTAAGTATTTAACCCGTCCCGGCGGGATCGTGCCCGGCTGATGGCGTACCCGGCGTCTGAGCGGGTGCGTTAGGTGACGGAGCGGGCGAAGACCGCTCATCGCGAAAAACAGGCGAAGTACGAAGCCAGAACAATTGGATAAAGAGCGGCTCCTGAGAGATAGTGAGAGGGTAGTCACCCGGTGCACGACGCGGAGGTAGCTGAATGGCGCTGTCGATGGACGAGCAGCGCGCGCTCGCCGAGATCGAGCGGCGGCTCGCAGCTGACGATCCTGGGCTTGCTACCTGCCTGACGGCATTCCGGCGCCCCGGACCGGCTAACGTCCTGCGCTCGCCCCGGGCGCGCATCGTCGGCTCGCTGTTCACGGTGCTGCTCGTCGCTCTGGTCTCGCTGATGGTGTACGCGATGATCCCGTTCCGTACGCACGCCCGCCCGCCCGTCACGTCCAGCACCGGGACCACGGGCCACGTCGCGATCACCGCCTCCGGAACGAGCCAGCCGCACAGCCCCGCGCCCGCGTCGGCGGGCGGGAGCGCGACGGCCCACGCCACCTCACCAGCGAAGTCCGCCACGCCCTCGGCGAGCACGGGCAGTGTCCCGACGCACCCAGTCACGAATCAGGCGGCGGACCACCCCGCATCGCAGGCGGCCAGCCCGTAAGCCCTGTCCGGCCGGTACCAAGCAGCGGGCCGGTAACCGGTCGCGGCTAAGGATTCCCGCCACAGCTGCACGAGGTAGCGCTCCAGGCCCTCGAGGGTCTTCTTCTCCTGCTGGAACTCATCGCTGAGCGGGTTGCGGTGGCGGTCGAAGAGCTCCGCGTAGCGGCGGGTCACCTGGTCGCGGTTGCCGGCGTAGACGCGGACCGAATAGTCGCCGACCCCGCCCGCGAGCCGCAGGCCGCGGACCGCGGTGCCGGCCAGGCCCATGCTGATGCTCAGCTGCCCGCGCAGGTAAATAGCACCCTTGGCCTCTTCGTCCCACGCATCGCCGCACGGCGGCGGCGCCTCGTCCCACTCCTCAAGGACGAGCCGGACATCGATGTCCTCCTGCAGGCTGCCAACCCAGAGCTGCTCGCGGTTGGTGCTGATCAACGCGCCTACCGGGGGCAGCGGACCACCCGGTCCGTCCGGGTCGACAGACGGGTCGTGGATCCGGAACATCCTCCGTTCCGGAGTGACCGGTATGACCAGCTGTAGGAGTCTGCGGCTCATGGTTCCCCCCCTCGGCACGTTGCTACCTTGGACAACAACCCGCTCCCTTAGCAAATCTAGACCGCAGACGCGCATCATGCAGGGCGAAACGATGCGGAAATGCTAAAAGTGACCACTTGACTACACGCTGCAGCGGTGTACCGTCATATCTGTTATGAACCTTGTGTCCGAACTTGACCTGCCGGCGTTCGACTACACGACGCCGGACTTCTCGGCCGACCGCTACCACCAGCAGCTCGCCGAGACCCGTCAGCGAGGCTGGCTGGCCAAGTCGCCGCTGGCCTATATCGTGCTCGATCATGACGCCGGGGAGTTCTTCCTGCGGTCAAGGAAGACCGCGTTTCCCGGCCGCCAGATCGCCGAGTTCTTCGGCGTGACCGGCGGCCCGCTGGCCGAGCACATCAACGCCAACATCCTGAACCTCACCGGGGAGCAGCACCGGCGGCTGCGGGCGCTGGTGGGCCCGGCGCTCACGCCGCGCGCGGCCGATCGCTGGCGCCCGGTGATGCGCGGCTTCCTGGAGAACCTGTGGACCCGGGTCGCCACCTACCGCAGTTGCGACTTCGTGGCCGCAGTGGCGCGGTTCTACCCGTCGCTGACGATCGCGACCGTGCTCGGCGCGCCGCACCAGGATGCCGGGCGGCTGCACACCTGGTCCACCTGGGTCCAACGGCAATTCGACATCCGGGCGCTCGAGACCAGCCGGGATGACATCGAGCGGGCCGTCACCGAAGCCCAGGAGTACGTAACCGGTCTGCTCGAGGCCAGGCGGGCCGCTCCTGGCGACGACCTGATCAGCGAACTGCTGGCGGCCCGCGAAGAAGGGGAGGCGGGCGGGAGGCTGTCCGCCGCGGAGTGCGTGCAGCTCGTGGTGAACCTGCTGGCCGGGGGTATCGACACCACCGCGGGCCAGCTCGCGCACGCGATCCGCCTCTTCGCCGAGCACCCCGACCAGTGGGTGCTGCTAGCCGACGATCCCGGCCTGGTCCCGCGCGCCGTCGAGGAAGTGCTGCGGTTTGAGCCCGTCACACCGTTTACCGCGCGGATCTGCCTGGAGCAGGTCGAGCACCGCGATGTCATCTTCCCGCCGGGCACGATCGTGGCGATCTGCGCGGAGCGGGCAAACCGCCAGTGCGAGGCCGGCGAGAGCTTCGACATCACCGCCGCCCGCGACGCCCGGCTGCTCACCTTCGGCGCGGGAACGCACTACTGCGTGGGCGCGAACCTAGCCCGGGCCGAGCTCGAAGAGGGGCTGGCCTTCCTCGCGCCGCGCACGCCCGGCCTCGCCCTGGACGGGCCGCCGCAGCTGGGCGGGGTCGAGGGCATCTACGGGATCGACAAGCTCCCGATCATCTGGTCGGGTTCGTCCAAGATGAGTCCGAACCACGGCATCGCGCCGGACGTGTCATAAGTAGCCAGTACTCGTCCGCGGCGAGTACGGACCGAGGGGTTCGCACGATGCAGGCACCATCAAAAGCTACCCATCGGAGGTCACTTAACGTGCCTGACCGGCTACCAGAACGGACTCCTGTGCCCGTCCTGGGGCTCGAGCTTGCCTCACGGACCCCTCCGGGTGCCGATCCGCGCGCGGGCGCCTACCCCCACCCGGGCACCTACCCAAGTCCAGGCACCTACCCAAGTCCAGGCACCTACCCAAGTCCAGGCACCTACCCAAGTCCAGGCACCTACCCAAGTCCAGGCACCTATCCAGGTCCGGCCGCCGTCCCACGCCCACGCCCGGCCGCCAGTCCAGGGCCCCAGGCCGATGCCAGCACAGGCGACCACGCCGTCGCCACTCGCGGGCGCCGCGCCCTCATGCTCGCCGTCTGCTGCATGAGCCTGTTCATGGTGGGCCTGGACAACACGATCGTGAACGTGGGGCTGCCCGCCATCGGCCGGGACCTGCACGCCGGCGTCTCCGGCCTGCAGTGGACGGTCGCCGCCTACACGATCGTGCTGGCCGCGCTGCTGATGTTCGCCGGTGCGCTCGCCGACCGGATCGGGCGCCGGACCATCTTCCAGGTCGGCCTCTCGCTATTCACCCTCGGCTCGTGGATGTGCAGCCTGGCACCCGGCCTGGGCTGGCTGATCGGCTTCCGGATCCTGCAGGGCATCGGCGGCTCGATGCTCAACCCTGCGGCGCTCGGCATCATCACGAACACGTTCACCGGCCGGGCCGAGCGCGCCCGCGCCATCGGCGTGTGGGACGGCGTGTTCGGCCTGTCCATGGCGCTCGGCCCGGTGCTGGGCGGCGTTCTGGTGGGGACGGTCGGCTGGCGTGGCATCTTCTGGGCGAACATCCCGGTAGGCCTGGCCGCCATCTCGCTCACCGCGCTGTTCGTCCCGGACTCCAAGGCCCCACGGTCTCGTCGCGCCGACCCGGTGGGCCAGTTCCTCATCATCGCCATGCTCGGGTCGCTCGCCTACGCGATCATCGAGGGACCGACTCACGGCTGGTACTCACCGGAGATCTTCGGGTTCTTTACCCTGTCGGTGGCCGCGCTTGCGGTCCTGCTCGCCTACGAGCCCCGGCGCGCGGAACCCATGGTCGACTTGCGGTTCTTCCGCAGCGTGCCGTTCGCGGGAGCCAACCTCAGCGCGGTCTGCGCGATCGCCGCGATGGCCGGCTTCCTGTTCCTGTCCACCTTGTACCTTCAGGACGTGCGGGGCCTGTCCGCGCTGCAGGCCGGCCTGACGATCCTGCCGATGCCGGTGGTGATGGCGCTGTGCGCACCGCTGGCCGGCCGGATGGTCGCCAAACGGGGCCCGCGGATCCCCCTGGTCATCGCGGGCGCCGCGCTGACCATCAGCAGCGCCGCGCTGTCGCGGCTCACCGGCACGACCGAGCACATGTACCTGATCGTCACGTACGCCATGTTCGGGATCGGGGCCGGCATGGTGAGCTCGCCGATCACCAACGGGGTCATGTCCGGGGTACCGAAGACCCAGGCGGGCATGGCCTCCGGCATGAACTCCTCCAGCCGCCAGCTCGGCCAGTCACTCGGCGTGGCCATCGTGGGCTCTGTCTTGGCGGCCAGCATGCGCGGGTCGATGCAGGCCGGCTTCGTCCAGGCCGCCCACGCGGGCTGGTGGATTCTCGCCGGATGCGGCTACATCGTGCTCCTGCTCGGCCTGGTCTGCACGACGCGGTGGGCCAAGGCCACCGCGTCCCGGCTGGGCTGACCGGCGGGGCTGACCGACTGGGTCGACCGACCGGGCTGGCTTTATCGTCGGGAGAGAATTGATCACTGGCGGTGACGAAAGTCTCAGCCGTGCGGCCTTGCGTCTCACGCTCTGCCCAAATAGTTAGTTGTAGAGACGCAATTACGTTCACTCCAGTTAATCCGGGTGATACCGCTGCCAGAGCTCAGCCGCCGGCGCCGCCTGCTCGTGCTCGTCATCTGCTGCTCCAGCCTGTTCATCGTGGGCCTGGACAGCACGATCGTCAACGTCGCGCTGCCGTCCATCGGGCGGGACCTGCACGCATCGGTCGCCGGGCTGCAGTGGACCATCGACGGCTACGCGCTCGTGCTGGCCAGTTTCCTGATGCTGTCTGGCGCGACTGCCGACCGGATCGGCCGCCGCCGGGTCTTCCTGATCGGCCTGGCTATCTTCACCGCGGGCTCCGGCCTGTGCAGCCTGGCGCCCGGCCTGGGCTGGCTGATCGCGTTCCGCATGCTGCAGGCCATCGGCGGGTCCATGCTCAACCCGGTGGCGATGTCGATCATCACCAATACGTTCACCGACAAGACCGAACGGGCCCGGGCGATCGGCGTCTGGGGCGGCGCGTACGGCCTGTCCATGTCACTCGGACCGGTGGTCGGCGGCCTGCTTGTCGACTCCGTCGGCTGGCGGGGCACGTTCTGGGTGAATATCCCCGTCGGCCTCGCCGCGATCGCGCTGACCGCCCGCCTCGTGCCGGAATCGCGGGCGCCGCGGCCACGTCGGCCGGACCCGGTCGGGCAGGTGCTCATCATCGTCATGCTCGGGTCGCTGACCTATGCGATCATCGAGGGCCCCGGGCTCGGCTGGCATACGCCGGTGATCATGGCGCTGTTCGCGGTGGCGGCCGTGGCCCTCGCGGTGTTCGTGGCCTACGAGGCGCGCCGTGCCGAGCCGGTGCTCGACCCCAGGTTCTTCCGCAGCGCGCCGTTCGCCGGCTCGGTGCTGACCGCGATCAGCGCCACCGCCGCGGTCGGCGGCTTCCTCTTCCTGGCCACGCTGTACCTGCAGGACGTGCGCGGCATGTCCGCGCTGCAAGCGGGCCTGCACATGCTGCCGATGGCCACCATGATGGCGCTCGGCGCGGTGGTGTCCAGCCGGATCCTGGCCCGCCGCGGCGCACGACTGCCCATGCTCGCGGCCGGCGTAGGGCTGGCGGTGGGCGGGGTTCTGCTGTCCCGGCTTACCGTCTCCTCGGGTCTCCTGCCGCTCATCGTCGCGTTCACCGTGTTCGGTATCGGCGGCGGCGTGGTGAACGCGCCGATCACGTACACCGCGGTGTCCGGCATGCCGGTATCCCAGGCCGGCGTGGCCTCGGGCATCGCCTCCACCAGCCGTCAGATCGGCCAGTGCCTCGGCATCGCCGTCACCGGCTCGATCCTGGCCGCGAATCTGGACGGCAGCTCGCTGCGAACCGGGTTCGTGGCGGCCAGCCACGCCGACTGGCTACTGCTGGCCGCCTGCGGCGTCATCGTCTTCGTGCTCGGCCTGGTCACGACCAGCCAGTGGGCGCTAGACACGGCCGCCCGCACCGCCGCCACTTTCGAGGGCGCCGAGCCGAGAGCACAGGTCATGACCCGCTAGCGCGGGAGCCCGCAAACCTCGAATCTGCGGCCGCAGTGATCGGTTCGGGTGCCACCACCCCGCGGCGGACGAATCCTCCGGTCCAGCGGGTTCTCCTCGCCACGGCCAGCCGAGAATGGGCCTCCTGCGTGCGGACCAGTTGCGACAGGCCAAGCTCGCCAAGGGCCCGGGAGACGGAATCAGCACGGGGCAGGACAGACAAGCTGTCACTCCAGGCCGCGAGATTAAGCAGCCACTTTTTCGTAAATGAAACGAATTCTTCCGGGGTCAGCTGATGGCAACGCAGCTGTGCGGCACGGAGAGACGGAAGGGGATCCCCGGGTGCAGGCCGGGAGTGCGAACTCAGCTCCCTGAGCCGCGAGGCGATGCTATCAAGCAGTGCCGCCCGCTGTCGCAGAATCTTCTCCCAGAATTGTGATGTCGTGGCTTCGCCCCAGTAGTCGCGGTCGGTTATCGCGAAGTTACCGTCACCGCTCGCTGGCTCTATCGGGCGCTTCCCGTGGCGGGTGTGAACTAGCCAGAGGAGGCCGGACACCAGGATGTCGCCGAACTCCTCAAGCGCTGCACGCACCGGAGTGGTGAAAGGCTGGTAAGGAACTTGCCCGACCGCACCGCCGATGGCCACTTCGCCGAGCCGGATATGGTTGAATATACAGAGCCAGTCCTCGTGATATATGGGCGGGAAGAAACCGTTGAGGAGCTGCGGGTTTACCAGCAGCGAACCGCCCGAGATAAACGGTTCCTGCCTGCGGCCGGTGAGGCGGCGTGCGTGTCCCACTACCGATGCGTCCGGATATTTATTTACCTGAAGCCCGACGACTGGATACTCATCAAGCAGTGCCGCCGCTGAACTAAGCTTGGCGACGCTCAGCTTACGGATATCATCGTCGAGAAAGAGCATGCGCGTCCACCCGCAGGCGCGGCCGATTATCAAGCCAAGGTTCCGCTTCCTGCTGATGTCGCGGGCACTGGCCGAGGCGAGGCTCTGCGGCAGATCAGCGGCAAGATCGAGCAGGTGATGCTGGATACGGACCGGAAGTGCAAGCGGGGTGGCCCTTCCCTGCTCAAGGCGATCAAGAATCGCAGGAAGGCCGGGTGGCAAGTTGCGAGTATAAAGAGTGACCAGCTGGCATCTCGCACCCACGGCCAGTTCCACGGCCGAAGCGATCTGATCTGCCGAGCGAACTGTCGGAACAATTATCGCATCGACAATGGGAACAGTGATGTCGCGGTTACCAGAAGGCATGGCCTTACTGCCAGCCGGAATCTCCGGAAATTTAAGGAGGTGTTTATAGGACTGCACTTGGAAAGGTCTTGGAGGCGCTGGGGCGTCCGCCTCCTCGCCGGACAGGAGGTCATCTTCTGTAGTCTCGCTCACCAGCGTGCTCCTGTCTCTGCAGACCATTCGTAAAGGCGGACGTTGTCGTCCCATAGATTTGGCGGCAAGGCCATGTTATCCATGATCGGGATACGCACTATAACGCAGAATTCTTCAGTATCGCCGAACGCCTCCCTTAGATATTGCTCATTTGCCTCTCTGACATGTGAATCGATAAGAGCGAGTGCGGCACCGTGCACACCGCGGCTGGTTATGCCGAATAGCATCGTCACGGTTTGCTGCGGAATTATTCGATGCGGACGCCTGGCGATCAGGCCAACGTCTTCTTGTATCGTGCCATTCTCCTGCAAGGAGGCAAATTCGCGGGTTTCCTCTCCCACGCTGCACTTAAAGACATAGGTCCCTCCGATTTCCGGGGCCGAGGGCAGAGGAATGGCTTGAGAAAAATACTCCGTGTTGCGGACCGCTTCGCCGCCTATGATGATCAGGTGGTTAAGCGCGAAATCGCCCCGGAGCTCATCGGGCGGCAGTATCCGTACCATGCTTTCTGGATTATCGGTTCTTACCTGCCCGTAGACCTCCAGCAGCGCATCCAGGTCAGAATGCCTGGCGTAGCGGGTGTAGTTCAGGTGAGCGGGATCGGCGTACGGCGGTGGCTCCGGCGCATCGGAACAGACAATGCTGATTGCCTGCCCGTCCGGGAAGTGCCAGATCGAGCTGCGCGGCCCGGACGAGCGCTGCTCACGTGACGAAGTGGCAGCTGTCGACTGTGCTCGCACCCGGAGGGAGAGAAGCTCCTCGTACAATTCCGTCTCCCTGCCTCGCTCCTCCTCGGTCAGTTCGTCGTCGCGAAGCAGACGCGGAGCACCGGAAGCAAAGGAGCGGCCAGTGCAGAAGAGCCGGGCGTAGGTGGCTAGCCGTTGCGGCGGAGGCAGCCGCTTCGAATCCGGCTTCTCCCACAGGGAGACCATGGTGATGCTACCGCCCAGGATCTTGGCTAGCTGCTTCTGAGTCAGCTGCTTGTACTCTCGCTCCCGCAGATCCTTCAGGCGCTCAGCGAGCTCCCGAGCCGGAACGGTGGGATGGTCGGTGGCGGCAGCCATCGTACCTCCATTCTGTGGCTCGTGTGCCCTGCGTGACCACCGGGAAGTGCGGACCGGCGAAGCGATATCTGGTTTTATCACCATCGGCCCCCCTCGCGTGCAAACTTCAAGGACCTTGCGTGAAAACTTTACCAAATTTTTCCTTGGTTTTCACAGCCTTAACTAGTTTTACGTTAAATAAACAGGGAACCACTTGGATGTGGCCAAAGTTTACGCAAAGGCGCATAATCCCCGGTCAGAAACCTAGGCGACATGTTGGACGTTGGGGAGGCACACGATGCATCTTCAGCCATACCAGCCAGTCCGGCGACGGACCGCGCTCGCGTACGCCAGGGCGGTGCGACCGGGTTCCAGACTCCACACCTCCTGCTTGGCCCCGCCTTGGCGACCGCCAAGGCGGCTGACGTGACAACGGCCGCTCAGGTCCGGCCTCTCGGCAGGAACCCGGCTTACCCGCCAGCCAGGCTTCCTGCGGCA
>Ga0208565_1000169_pt1 | contig 53579 bp, 49 predicted proteins | sample Sb_taG_7_FD_187706 | JGI IMG/M metagenome (GOLD analysis project Ga0208565, IMG submission 187706) | Peat soil microbial communities from Weissenstadt, Germany - Sb_50d_2_FS metaG (SPAdes) (version 2) | ecosystem: Environmental > Terrestrial > Soil > Wetlands > Peat | place: Germany... | reverse complement strand
TCGTCACCTCGTCCCACGGCGGCTTCGACAGCTATCTCGGGCTGGAGAGCAACTCGATCCCGGTCACGCTGCGCAGCCTGGTGGACGTCGCGCACGGCGGCGCCTTCAGCGGCGTGCTGACCGGCGGCAACGGCCGGCCGTCCGGCGGGCCGACCGGCGAAGGCCAGATCGACTACTACGAGTTCGCAGTCGGCGCTGGCGTCAAGTCGATCACGGCCAACGTGTCGCTGACCAACGACACCGGCGACGTTGTCGGCTCCTACCTGGTGGCCCCGGGCGGTGACGCCCTCGGCTTCGGGCAGAACAACCTGAACGGGACGAACAGCCAGTCGCTGACCGCGTACACGCTAAACCCCGTCCCGGGCAACTGGACGCTGGTGATCGACTTCGCCGAGCCCGTCGTCGGCGATGAGGTCTCCCAGTCGTTCACCGGCAACATCAAGTTCGACCATGTCAGCGCGAGCGCGGCCGGGCTGCCGCACAGTGCGAGCACCAAGCTGGCGGCCGGGACTCCGGTGACCGTGCCGGTAACCATCACCAACAACGGCGCCGCGCCCGAGGCGTTCTTCGTCGACCCGCGGCTCAACACCACGACCAGCCTCTCGCTGGCATCTTTCACGGGCAGCACGTTCGCGCTCCCACTGGCGTCGGGCGAGCCGCAATGGCTGGTGCCGACCCAGACGTCCGGTGTGCAGACCTCGGCCTCGGCGAGCCTGCCCATCGTGTTCGACTGGGGCCCGAATCAGGGTGATCCCGACCTGTTCTCAACCGCTGGAACCACCGCGAGTGGCTCGTACACTCCGTCCGACGGAACCGCGCAGCCGGGCTTCTGGTTCTCCGCGCCGGACGAGATCGGGCCGTTCGGTCCCGGCGGCGCCCCGGCCGGGACGGTGAGCGCCGCGATGACCGTCACCACGAAGATGTTCGACCCGGCGGTGACCTCAACCACCGGCGATGCGTGGCTCGCGTCGATCAACCCGGCGGCGACCTTCTCGCCGGTGATCATCAACCCGGGCCAGACGGCGGTCATCAACGTCACCATCACGCCGTCCGGCTCATCGGGCACGGTAGTCAGCGGCAATCTGTACGTTGATGACTTCGTCAGCTTCGTGCCTCCGTTCGGTCAGACCACCGGTGACGAGCTGGCCGCCCTTCCGTACACCTACACGATCAAGTAAGTAGCTCATCGGCGAAAGGCGCTGGGACCCGGCCGGGTCCCAGCGCCTTCGCTCGACTCAGGAGCCGTCGCTCCGATGGCGCCGCCAGTGACCGTTAGCGGTCGGCTTGCAGGCGGAGGCTGACCGCTCGCGCTCCGAACAGCTTTCCGCCGCACTGGACCACGCTGGCCGATTGCCCGCTGGCCGAGAGCGTTCCGCTGACGACGGTAGCCAGCACCCCGCTGCCGCAGCCGGACAGGGCCGTCACGAGCACCTGAACGGTCGCGCTCGTCGCCGTACCTGCCGCGATCGGGCCGTGGGTACAGCTGGTCGCACCAGCTGAGTTCGTGCTGCACGTCCACGGTTGCGACCCAGACCCGCCGCCGGTCAGACCGAGCAGATCGATGCCTGATGGCAAGGTGAGGTTGGCCGTCAGCGCGGAGGTGGGTTCCGTTCCGGTGTCCGCTACCCGCACCACCACGGTCGCGACGAGTCCAAGGCCGAGCACGCCGTTGACATCAACCTGGACACCGAGCCTGGCGGCGAGCAGCGGCGCCGTCTGGCCCGGTGTCGGAGCGGCACTGGGCAAAACAGTTGCGGAGGGGGTCGGCGACGTCCCTGGCAAGGGCCCGCCTGAGCCAGCGGGCGCCTTGCTTGGCGTGGCTGCCGCCGGGCCAGCCGACGTTCCTGGTAACTGAAAACGGGGGGCCTGCACTATCGGCGCGACCCCGACCGGCCGCGCGCCAGGCGGCAGGTGTGCATGCGCGATTAGCGGAATGGCGGCCGCCGTCAGCAAGGTTCCGGCCGCCAGCGAAACGGCCGGCCGGTGCTGCAGGACGGCCCTGAGCCAGTGCATCCTCGCGGCGGAAACGCCCGGGCCGGCTGCCGACCCACCGTGGGCCGCCACTGACGGGCCACCGCCGGACAGGTACGCCGTAGCGACGGCGCCGAGGAAGACCGGCGCGAGCAGGCCGCGCAGCGACCCGTTGATGCACCGGAGTTCTGCCTGGGCGGCCCGACAGTCAGCGCAGCTGCGCAGATGGCTGTCCACCAAGCGGCCTTCGCGCCTGGACAGCCCGCCGCGGACGTAGGCGCCGAGCTTGCTGGCCACGGGCCGGCACGCCTCCCGCTCGATGCCGGACAGGTGCATCTGCAGGTATGCCTGGCGGAGGCCTTCACGCGCGCGGTAGCGGAGCGCGGCGACCCCATTGGCGGTCAGGCCGAGCAATAACGCGACCTCGGCTGGCTTGCATTCCTCGACCTCGGTGTGCCAAAGCACCGCGGTCCAGCGTTCGGGCAGTGACCTGAATGCGCGCGCGATCAGCGAGCGGTCCAGGCTGGTGACTACCGGATCGACGAATGGCTCGCCAGGGTCGGGAAGGTTTTCCTCGCCGATGGGAATCTGCCTGCGCTGGCCGCGCAGGTGATCACTCGCCACCCGCCGGACCGCAGTGAGCAGATACGGGCGGAACGCTTCCGCCGGGCCGCCGCCGCGGCGGATCACGCGGAGCACCCGGGCGAACGTCTCAGCCACCACATCATCCACGTCAGCCGGCCCGCCGACCAGCTGGCCAGCGACGCGGCGGGCGGCGGCGGCGTGCCGCTCGTAGAGGATGCCATAGGCCTGCGCATCGCCCGAGCGGGTCGCGGTGATCAGGTTGGCGTCACTGACCGGCGCCTGCGTCGGCTCCGTCATCATGCACCATCCCGCGGACCGGTTGGGAATTCTGCGACTCAGCAGAAGATCTTGCCCTGATCTGCGTCATCGCGTGGCGCCTTCCCAGTCATTTCAATGACAAGTCCCGATTAGAGGGAAGGCACGCACATGAGCGAGCGTGGAAGTCACGGGGCGCAATGGGATGCGGAAACGTTAGTCTCGCTGCTGACACTGGGAGTTATGTGGTCCCCAGTTACGGCCAAGCACCGGCGGATCCCGCCGAAACTGCTCACGCCGGGTAATCGCCGGTCCGGCCGGTCGCTGCGGCGAAGCTGGCCGCGCGGCCAGCATGTCGCGCTGTGCGGCGGCTAGGGCAGCTGCTGGCCAGCCTGACCAGGACTCCGAACGCCGTGGTTGGCTGTTGACCTACCTTCCGGCGTGATGAGCGATTCGCGCTCCGCCTTGCACCGACTCCTCACCCGGTCCGGGCGAGGTGCGTGGCCGCTGGCCGGGAATGGTTGCAGCCGTGGCGGCCGCCCACGGCCAGCCGAGAGGAGCGCCAGATGACCAGCCAGGCGGCTAGGTCAGTCCCGGCGCCACCGCTGGACGCGGCCCATATCGGCGGCCCACTCGATCGCATCGGGCGCTTGGCGTGGTAGCCGACCTGCTGCTGGTCGGGCTCGGGATCACCCTGCAGCCGTTCCCGCTGACAGCCTTCATCCTCCTGCTCAGCGCGGAGAACGGGGTCAAGACGGGCCTGGCGTTCATCCTGGGCTGGCTGGCGTGCCTGGTCCTGGTGATCGCCGCCGTGGCCCTGGCGACCGGTGGCAAGCCGCCCGCGCCGAACACCTCTCCTTCGGTTGCCGTCGACGCGATCAAGATTGCCCTCGGCGTCGCGCTGATCACCTACGGCACGCTCAAGTGGCGCCGCCGGGGCCGCCCGAGCAAGCCGCCCGCCTGGATGGCACGGCTGGAGTCGGTCTCGCCATGGGCCGCCGCCGGGCTCGCCGCCTTCCTCCAGCCCTGGCCGCTGGTGGCGGCCGGTGCGGCGACGGTCACCCAGGCAAAGCTTTCCTCGGCCCAGAGCTATCTCGCCTTGATGGGCTTCTGTCTGCTTGCCACCTCCAGTTTCCTGGTCCTTGAGTTGCACGCGGTCTTCGCTCCGGCCGCGGCGCAGGCCCGGCTTGAGCGGATTCGGACCTGGCTGGACACGCACCGGGACGCGGTGATCGTCGTCGTCGCCCTGCTGCTCGGCTTCTGGCTGGCTGGCAAGAGCATCTACCTGCTGGTCGGATAGCCGGCCCGGCTGACGGTTCTGGTGGCCAGGGGGGGTCGGCCGCCGGCCCGCCGCCGACGGCGAGCCCGATGGGAGCCTGAGCCTGCCCAAAGCCGTCCGGCACCCAAGATCACTGTGGTATTTTCTAGACTATTTTTAGCGAACCGGCATCGAATGCAACACTAATTCTGCATTCCGGTTGAACATATGTGTTGGCTTGTGCTCCGCTGTACTCGGCTGAGAAGTTTGCCTAGACCTGCGGAGAGACGGCCAGATGGGCAAGGGGGACTGGGTTCAGCGTCAGCCCGGTAGCGCGGCTGGCTCTGTCGTGCCCCCGCCCGCGCCGGAGACGCCGCCACTGCCGAAGCGGGTACCCAGGCGGGCGTCCGATCATCAGTCCGCACGGTCGGCTCAGGCTGCGGCATCAGCCGGGCAGCAGGTGCCCGATTCCATCCGGGCGCTGCTTAAGCCGGTCTGGACGCCGGATCCGGCGGCGATCGAGGACCAGGTTCGGTCGGCCGAGGTCGATTCCGGATCTGCCGAGGCTGAGCCGGCGGCCGGCCGGAAGCGACTTCGGCGCGATCGCGCCGGTTCCAGTCGGCGGCCGCTCACCTGGGTGGCCGTGCTGACGTTCATCCTGCTTGCCGCTGGCGGCACCGCGGTCGCCCTGTCCCGGCAGCATGTCGGCAGCAGGTCGGAAAACGGCACCCAGACGCCAGCTGGATCTGGCGGCCGGGCGGCGGCCGGGCTGAGCGAGGCGGCGGCCGTTCGTCAGCAGACTGCCGCGTGGATCTCGGGAGAGATCAGCCGCAGCGCGATCGTCGCCTGCGACTCGGTGATGTGCACCGCGCTGTACCGGGCCGGGGTGCCGGCCTCCAACTTGCTAGTACTCAGCCCCGATTCACTGGACCCGCTCGGAGCCGACCTGGTCGTGGCTACCCCCGTCCTGCGCAGCCTGTTCGGCAGCAGGCTGCAGGCCGTATACGCACCCACCGTCCTGGCCAGCTTCGGCTCAGGACAGACCCGGGTGGAGGTGCTGATCGTCGCGCCGGATGGTGCGGCGGCCTACCTGAAGGCGCTCAGCCAGGATGTCGCCGCCAGGAAGGTCGCCGGAGCCACTCTGCTCGGCAACAGCAAGATCAGGCTGTCAGCTGACGCGGCGGCGCAGCTTAGTGCGGGCCAGGTCGACCCGCGACTGCTGCTGCTGCTTCCGGTGATGGCCACGCTGCACCCGCTCCAGATCCTGGCATTCGGGGACCAGGCTCCCGGTGCCAGCAATTCCGTGCCGCTGACCGCAGTGGAGCTGTCCGGATCGGACCGCGCGGCCAGCCTGACCGGCCGTAGTTATCTCCGCTGGCTACTCGGCTTCCTGCACGGCCAGCGCACTCCCTACCGACCCGCCGGGATCACCTCCATTCGCCGCGGCGGCCGTCAGATCGTGATCGTCAGATTCGCGAGACCCACTCCCATTGGCCTGCTCCCGTCTGGATAAGGAATGATGATCTATGTTGATTATGATGAAAACTAGGTTTACGCGCCTCGCCGGGTTGTTTGCCGTGGCCGCACTGGCGCTCGGAACGCTCGCGTTCACCGCACCAGCGTCCGCGGCCTCGGGCTATGGTTGGCTCCGGCTTGCCCACCTGTCCCCGAACGCTCCAGCGGTTGACGTCTACCTGTACTCGTTCCATGACTCCAGCGCCATGATCGTGCTGCACCACGTCGCTTACGGCACCATCTCGGGCTACGAGAAGGTGCCAAGCGGTGAGTACACCGTCGCCATGCGCGGCGCGGGCGCATCATCGTCGTCACCGCCAGTGCTATCGACGAGCGTCGACGTGCAGGCCGGCCACGCCTATACGGTGGCCGGGATGGGTCCGGCCAGTGGCCTGCGCCTGCAGGTACTGCGGGACAGGCTGGCCACTCCAGCGGGCGAGGTGCTGGTGCGGATCATCCAGGCCTCGCTGAACCAGCACCGGGTCACTGTGACGGCCGGCCACCAGGTCCTGGTCAGCAAGCTCGCCTTCGCGTCGGTGACCTCCTACCAGGTCGTCTCACCGGGTACCTGGGTCGTCCGCGCGGCCGGCGAATCGCAGCACACCTCGGCGGTGATCACGCTGGCGCCAGGCACCATCCACACCATCGTCGTGCTTGATGACCCCGGTCATCTCAGGCTCGATGACCTGGTGGACGCGGCCGGCAGCCAGGTGCTGCCGACCGGAGCGCCGGCTACCGGCTTCGGCGGCACCGCGCCACATCCGGCCAGCTCCCCGCTGCCATGGCTGGTGCTGATCGCCGGTGGCCTGGTGCTCACCCTGGGCGGGACCTGGTGGGCCCGCCGGCCACGCGGGGCGCACGCCCTCGGGCGCGGCAGGCCGCATGCCCTGACGTGAGCCGCCATGCGGGCCGGCCAGCCTCCAACGCCCGGCTATGGGCAGCGGGCAGGCCGACCCCCAGGCACCTTCGACCGGCCAGGCGGCGCTGGCGGACCGGATCCGCCGGTGTCCCGCTGATGGTGTGCGGTGTGCTGGCGATAGCGCTGGGGGTTGGCGGCTGGGCAATCGCCAGCCGTCCACCTGGTTCCCGGCCGATTGGCCCGGTGGCCGTGGTGGGAGTGCCGCACGGCAGGATCGCAGCCGCGCCTGGACCGTCCGGGCGGCTCCGGGTGGCCCGGCCGGTCCGGCTGGTCATCCCGGCGATCGGGGTCAGCACCCGGCTGAGTCGCCTAGGCCTGACCAGCGCGCATGCCCTACAGGTACCGACCTCTACCGCGGTGGCTGGCTGGTACACCGGGAGCCCGCGCCCTGGCGCGATCGGCTCGTCGGTCATCGCCGGCCACGTCGACTCCAGAACCGGCCCTGGGGTGTTCTACCGGCTGCGGCAGCTGCGCCGCGGCGAGCGGGTCTATGTCGTACGCGCCGACCGCACCGTGGCCGTATTCAAGATCACCGCCGTGCACACTTTCTGGAAAAGTCAGTTCCCCTCGGCCTCGGTGTACGGGCCGGTGCCCGATGCCGAGCTGCGCCTGATTACCTGCGGAGGCCTCTTCGACTACGCGACCGGTACCTACCTCAGCAACGTGGTCGTCTACGCGATTCTGATCAGGTAACGCGGCATCGGTGTGCTTGCGGCAGCCGGATGTGCCAGCTGACCTGATTGACCAACGCGGTAGTCCACCGATTTCATGAAGCGCGATGACAATTGGCGCTCAATAGTGCACGATGGTGCACCGGCGCTAGGTCCCGGGCTGCAGGAAAGTGCCGGGAATCCGCGCTGGACCCCGATCCAGGAGTGACCAGGTGGGCGTATTGAGCCGGGCAAGCCTGGAACGGCCGCGCGTGCCGGGCCGGTCGATCCGATTCACCTTCATCACCAGGGTGGCCGGGCCGGCGGTTTGCCTGGTGCTGATCTGGGCCCTGGCCGTCAGCCTCACGCTCGGCAGCGCTTCGGTTCGGCGCGATCTGTCCGCGCAGAACCACGCGGAGCTGACCGAGCTTGCGCTGCTGGCCGGTGCGGGCCTGATCGTGGTCGTCGCCGTGCTCATCTTGGTGGGTTCCTTCGCTAGCCGCCTGGCCCGTGGCATCTCCGATCTGGCCGCCACCGCCCAGCACCTCGCTGATCAGCAGCGGCTAGAGCCGCCCAGCGGCGAGCACGCTGCCCAGCCTGACGGCAGCTCCCGGTGGCCGGATGCCAAGACCACCGAGATCGCCGATGCCGCGGCGGCCATCGCGAGCCTGCAGCGCACGGCTGCCGCCGCGGCGGCCGGGGAGGCCAGCCTGCGTACCGGCCTCAGGCAGGTATTCATCAGCCTGGCAAGGCGGAACCAGTCGCTGCTGCAGCGGCAGTTGCGGCTGATCGATGCGCTGGAAGGGAAGGCATCCGATCCGGTCGCGCTAGCTGACCTGTTCGCACTCGACCACCTCACCACCCGGATGCGCCGTCAGGCCGACAGCCTGACCATCCTGTCCGGCGCGGCGTCCGGGCGGTCCTGGAGCGAGCCGGTCCCGGTCATCGACGTGATTCGCGGGGCGATGGCAGAGGTCGAGGACTACCAGCGGGTAACGGTTCTCACCCGAGCCGAGGACTCGGTGGACGGGTCGGCCGTCGCTGACATGATCCACCTGCTGGCCGAGCTAATCGAGAACGCGACCTTGTTTTCCCCCTCTGGCACGCGTGTCGAGATCAGAGCCGAGCGGGTAGCGAACGGCTTCGCGATCGAGATTGATGACCGGGGCCTGGGGATCGAGTCCGATCGACTGATCGAGATCAACCAGCAGCTGGCCAGTCCGCCAGACTTCGACCTCGCCAATGCCGATCAGCTTGGTCTCTTCGTCGGGGGCAAGCTCGCTGCCAGGCACGGTGTCAGGGTGTCGCTGCGTCCGTCCCCCTACGGCGGTACCACGGCCATCGTGTTGCTGCCCGACAGCATCGTCGTGGCGGCCAAGACGCGCGCCGACACGCAGCCGGACTCTTACTGGGCGGCAGCCAGCGGGCCTGCCGGGCTGGATCAGCCATCCGCCGACGTAGTGGAGCTGACCCGCAGGCACTCAGCTCAGCCCCGGGTTGCGGCTCAGCTCCCGGTTCCGCAGCTCCTGGTTTCCCAGTTGCCGGTTTCCCAGCGGCCGGTTGCGGCTCAGCTCCCGGTTCCGCAGCTGCCGGTTCCGCAGCTGCCGGTTCCGCAGCTGCCGGTTTCCCAGCGGCCGGTTGCGGCTCAGCTGCCGGTTTCCCAGTCGCCGGCGCCAGCGGCCGATCCTCCTGGTTCCGCCCTGGATGGCGTCGCTGCCAGCCCGGATGGCGTCGCTGCCAGCCCGGACGGCGTCGCTGCCGCCCCGGACGGCGTCGCTGTCAGCGATTCTGCCGCTGCTGATTACCTGGGCCTGCCTCGCCGCACTCGCCAGGCGAGCTTGTCCCCCCATCTTCGGGATAGCCCTGCAGCGGCCGTACGGCAATGGGGGACCGACCGCGGCTCGGTAACTGCTGAGGCGCCGAGTCCGGAACATGCGCGCAACTTCGCGGCTTCGCTGCAGAGCGGATGGCGCCGCGGCCGCCAGGCGTACACCGCGGATGAGCCGCCGCAGACCACTGCACGAGCGCCGTGGCCAGGCGATGTGGAAGCCCCGGATAGCGAGGAGGCGTAATGGATGAGCAACCAGCAGCCGGGTCGGGCCGGGAACTCGGCTGGCTGCTCGACGACCTCGCCGACCGGGTGGACTATTTCCAGCGAGCCGTGATTCTATCTCGCGATGGGCTCGTGGTTGCCGCCTCCGCAGGCTTGGGCCGCGAGGACGCTGAGCATCTGGCCGCACTGGCGGCCGGCGTGCAAAGCCTGGCCAGGGGCGCGGGAATGCATTTCAGGATCGGCGAGGTACGGCAGACCATCATCGAGCTTGAACAGGGCCTGCTCTTCGTTACCGCAGCCGGTCACGGCAGCTGCCTGGCGGTGCTTTCCCCGCCGAACGCGGACGCTGGTCAGGTTGCCTACGAGATGGCCATGCTGGTCAAGCGGGCCGGGCCGCACTTGTCAGCACGGCCGAGGTTCCCGGCCGTCCAGATCCCGGTTGAGTGACCACGCACATGCGTGCGGGCGACAAGTGGGTCGGCCGGGCTGCCGGGCCCGTGGTGCGTCCCTACGCGCTGACTGGCGGCAGAACCGAGCCGGCCGGCGGCAAGGTGCTTGACCTGATCGCCGTGGTCGTCGCGTCTGGCCTGTCCGCGCAGGTCGATGATCCGGCCGGCCTCAGCCCTGAGCATCGCCGAATCGTCGGTTTGTGCCAGCGACCAGTTACCCTGGCTGACCTGGCATCCGACCTGGCGTTGCCGCTCGGCGTCGTTCGGGTCCTGCTAGCCGATCTCATCTCGAACGACCTGATTACCGTGCTGCCTCAACGACCCGCCGGCGAGCAGCCCAGCGCCGCTCTGCTTGAGGAGGTACTGCATGGGCTCCGTGCCCTCTGATGGCGCTGCCGACGTCCCGCTCGCCGTAGCCAAGATCGTGATCGCCGGCGGGTTCGGGGCCGGCAAGACGACGCTCGTCGGCGCGATCAGCGAAGTCCGGCCGCTGCGCACCGAGGAAGTCTTTACCACTGCGAGCGAGGGCCTCGATGATCTCAGCGACGTAGACAGCAAGACAACGACCACTGTGGCGATGGACTTCGGCCGGATTACGTTGGGAAGTCACCTGGCTGTCTACCTCTTCGGCACGCCAGGACAAGAGCGCTTCTGGTTCATGTGGGACGAGATCTCCTATGGAGCGCTCGGTGCGGTGGTCCTTGCCGACACCCGCAAGCTCAGCGATTGCTTTCCCGCCATCGACTACTTCGAGCAGCGCCAGATGCCGTTTGTCGTCGCCGTCAACTGCTTCGACGGCGCTCCCCGCTACGACCCCCAGGACGTGCGCATCGCGCTCGATCTGGACCCGCGCGTTCCTGTTCTGCTCTGCGATGCCCGCCAGTTCGGCTCGGCCAAGCAGGTCCTGATCACGCTGGTCGAGTACCTCATGGACAGCAGATCCGCTGGCCAACCCGAGCGCTGGCGAATTCCGGCAGCCCCCCGCAGGTAGCCGGCGAGCATAGTAACGGCCAGACTGGATGGCAGTCTGGCTCCCGCGGTGGTATGACCAGATGGGCCCTGATCGTCCGGGCATTGCCGGTGCTCGCTTCGGCCGGCAGAGCTGACCTGACGAGCACGACAGCACAGTTTCGGAAGGTGATTCATAAGATGATCGGCGATCGCCGCGGCGCGCATCGACCGACGGGCCGGCTGCTTCGAGACTTCCGTCTCGACGGGCGGTGGTCGCCGGACCGGTATTCTCGATGGGCTTTGTCCGCAGCTCCGCTAGCGATGGCGGCGCGGATCGATGATGGTCACAGGTAACCGGGCCGTGACTAGCCGAGTTCCTGCCGGAGGACCGGTGGTGCCGGACGGCCGGCCGGTAGCGTGGCCGGTGCGGTCGGGCGCGGTGCCTCCGCTCGCCGACGGTTTCAGTCCCAGGCCCGAGACCGCGCCTGCGCTCGGGGCAGCCCTGGTTCCTGGTGCGGCGGTGGTGCTGCTGCCTGCGCGGGAAGCCGCTGACGGGTCGCGATACTGGCTAGGGTCATGCGGCAAGACTCAGCTCGCCGCTTATTGCGCCGAGTCGCTTTGGCAGTCCCACGAGGTGGACCTGCTGATCTGGATCGTAGCCACGGACCGGGCATCGGTGCTGTCCGGATACCTGGCGGCCGCGGCCGCGGCGATGGGAATTGATACCGCTGGCGATGCGGAGTCAGCCGCCGCCCGCTTTGTCAGCTGGCTCGGTGAGACCAGCCGGCCGTGGCTCGTGGTGCTCGATGATCTCTCCGGTGCCGCGGACCTGGCAGGACTCTGGCCGCAGGGGCCAGCGGGCAGAGTCCTGATCACAGCCACGACCGCGGCGGCGCTGCCCGGCGAGCACCGGGTGCTGGCTCTCCCGGTCGGGGTCTTCAGTTCTCGCGAGGCCCTGAGCTATCTGATGGGTCGGCTCACCGCAGACCCGGACCAGCGGCTTGGAGCAATTGACCTCGTCGAGGATCTTGGTCGCGAGCCGGTGGCGCTAGCTCAGGCCAGTGCGGTGATCGCGACTTCGGCGCTGTCCTGCCGGGAGTACCGCGGCTACTTCGTGCGCAGGCGGGAACTGCAGGCAGCGTCCGGCGGCGGGTTCGCCGCCGCGGTCACCTGGACGTTCTCTGCCGAGCAGGCGGACCGGCTGTCGCCAGGCGGCGCCGTCCAGCCGCTGCTGGCGCTCGCTTCGCTACTCGACGGCCGTGGGATTCCTGGCGCGGTCTTTACCACGTCGGCCGCCTGCGGGTACCTCTCCGGGGATGGCGGCTCAGGCCCGGCAGATCGGGATCGCGCCCGCAGCGCGCTCCTCGCTCTGGAGCGAGCCGGTCTGGTGGAAATCGACCCAACGGACGCACCGCCGACGGTCCGGATGAGCCCGGTGGTACAGGCGGCGATCCGGTCGACGATGCCTACCGCAATCCTTGACCGAGCGGCGAGATCGGCAGCTGCCGCCGTGCTTGAGGTGTGGCCAGCCGATGAGCCGCAGGCGTGGACCGCTGCCAACCTGCGATCGTGTGCGGCCAGCCTGCAGCAGGCGGCCGGAGACCTGCTGTGGGTAGGTGGCTGTCATCCGCTGTTCATCCGCGCCGGGCGGAGCCTGGGCCTCGCGCGGCTGACCGGGCCGGCCGTCGCCTACTGGCGGGATCTCGTCATGGTCAGCGAACGGGTACTTGGACCCGGCCACCCGGACACCCTGGCCATCGGCCACCAGCTGGCTGACGCGTACCTCAACGTCGGCCGTCCCACCGATGCGGTCTCGTGGTTTCAGTGGATCCTGGCCGACCGAATCCGGGTGCTCGGGCCGGATCACCCCGGCACCGTCGCGGCCAGACGCGATCTTGGCCATGCCTGTGTGGCCGCTAACCAGCTCGAGGACGCGATCGCCGTCCTCGGTGCGGCGGTCGGCGATTTCGAGCACGTCCGCGGGCCCGATCACCTCGATACGGTCGGTGCCCGAGATGAGCTCGCCGCCGCGTACCTGGCCGCCGGACAACTGGCTGACGCGATCCGGCTGTACCGCCGCACACTCGCCGACCGCGAGCGGATTCAGGGATCGGCGCATCCCGAGACGGTGACGACCCGGCAGAAGCTCGCTGACGCCTACCTGGCCGTCGGGCAGCTCAAAGACGCCATATCCCACTACAAGCGGGTCCTCGCAGACCGGGAGCGGGCTCTTGGCACTGACCATCTGGACACGATCTCCGCTCGCGGCAGCCTTGGCTCCGCCTACTACAAAGCGGGCAAGATGGCTTCCGCACTGCAGTTCTACGAGCAGGCTTGCGCGGGCTACGAGCGGGTTCTCGGCGCCGATCACCCGAACACCCTGGCGCGGCGCGCGAACCTGGCGCATGCCTACTACTCGGTGGGCCGGCTGTCCGACGGCATGACGCTGCTGCGCGACACGCTCGCCCGCTGTGAGCGGGTCCTGCCATCGGGCGATCCGCTGACGCAGGCCGTGCGGGAAAGCCTGACGAACGTGGCCGGGGGTGACGGCACCGCCCGCTAATCAGCTAGCGCTCGTGATCAGCTACCTCTCGATGTCCGGTCGCGGTGCCGTCCCTGGGCGTCGCTCTCCCGCTGAATCTGGAAGAACTGCGATTGCAGCACGAAGCGCGCGACGAGCATCAGGATCAGGCCGGCCGCCACGATTCCGATCAGCGACCAGCGCTGCACCCAAGGCGCCTGCTGCAATGACCGCACAAAAATCCAGCCGAGGAAACCGGCGGCGCCGAGCGGCAGGATGCCGAGGAACAACGCGTTCCAGATACCGTTGAGTACGCGGCGCCGGTAGTAAACGATGGCCGCGAGCGCGGTCATGACGTAGAAGATGGAGAACAGCAGCCCGGTCACGTTGATCACGTCGTAGAACGCGTTCTGCACCGAAGTGGCGAGGAAGTACACGGCACTGAGCCCGATGATCAGCAGGCCGACCACGACGCTGGCTGCGGCCGGGGTGGAGAACCTGCGCGATACATTCGAGAGGAACTCAGGCAGCGCACGGTAGCTCGCCATCCCGTAGACGATCCGGGCGCTGAGCACGATGCCGGTGCCGGTGGTGGCGATCACTGACAGCGCGATGGACAGCGCCATCGCCTTGGCCCAGCCGCTACCGCCCAGGGCGTTGGCGACGTAAACCAGCGCGGTGCCGTTGGCCGAGGCGGCCTGGAGCTTGGCCTGCGACACCACTCCCTGCAAGCCCACCTGTGCGAGCGTGTAGATGATGGCCAGCAGGGCGACCGCGATGATGGCTGCGCGGCCGGGATTGATCCGCCGGTGCTTCACTTCCTCGTTGACGTACAGGGTGCCGTCCCAGCCGCCGTAGATGAACACTGCGACGAGGAACCCAGCCACGGCACTGCCGTGCCCGCCTATTCCGCTCGGGCTCAGCCAGGCGCTGGTTGCGCGGACGGTGCCGGCGTGGTGGCCAAGCACCCAGACGAGGCCAGCGATCGCCAGCCCGATCAGGATCGCGTACTCGACCACAGCCATGCCGACCTGGGTGCGCGCAGTGATCCGGATGCCGACCACCGCGATCACGAGCATGACGGCGCCGACGGCACAGCCGATGCCGACATACGCCCCGGTACTGGTGCTGGTGGAGCCGAAGACCGCGAGCACCGATGGCCCGAGCAGCAAGACCTCGGCGACCGTTCCGATGATGTAGGCGGCTACCATCAGCCAGCCGGTCAGGAAGCCGAGGTACGGGCTGATCGCGCGGCCGACCCACTCGAAAGATGCGCCGCAGTTGGCGTTCCACATGTTGCAGCGGCGGTAGGCGTTGGCGATGACGAGCATCGGAATCGCGGTAAGGATGAGGATCGGCCCGCTGCCGTAGGCGGTCGCCGTCGCGAGCAAGGCCAGCGACAGCCCGATCGTTGCCGCCGGGGCAGACGATGCCATGCCAATGACCGTGTCCTGCGCCACGCCGATCGCATTGGGCTCAAGCCGGGCCGTAGGGCTCCGGCCGGGGCCCGCGACGACAGCGGATTGCTCCGTCATCTGTTCTCCTCTCGTAGCTGCCTGCGACCGTCGGGCGTCCGCACGGACAGCGGGGGAGCCTCGCTGATTCCCGGCGAGGCATGCCGGAGCGCGCGGCGACATGAGCGGTTTGGCATAGCTGCCGCGCCGGTGCCGTCGACGTCGTCGGTTGCCACGAAGCTCAGGTTGGCCACCTGCGAGATCATAGCGGTCAATTCCACCCACCAGACGGCAAGCAGCCGGAATTCTCCAGCTCGCTATGTACCGCCCTGACCCGCTCGGCGCTTTTCGCGCCGTCCGCGACGAGTGAGGTTGACTCAGATCCGGATAAACACCCACACCGTTTACCCGGTATGCCGGATGCGTCAGCCGACGTAAGTCCCCGGCCCGGGCTGCTACTGGGCGATCAAGTCAGCAGCAGCCCGTGCCGGTGCGCTTAAGGCAGTTAGTCCGAACCTGCCCTAGCACACCGCAGCATCAATGGCAGCGGCGGAGCAGGTCAGGTCTTCCCTGCGGATACGCCACCGTTCGCCGGCTCGCTCTCCCGCTGGATCTGGAAGAACGGCGACTGCAGCAGGAAACGTGCGGCGAACATCAGGATGAGACCGGCCGCGACGATGCCGACCAGCGACCAGATCTGCGGCGACGGCGCGGTTTTCAAGTACTTCCCCACGATATAGCCGAGGAATACGGCCGCACCGAGCGGAAGTATGCCGAGAACCAGCGCGTCCCAGACGTTTCTGAAGACTCGGCGCCGGTAGTAAACGATGGTGGCCAGAGCGGTGAGGATGTAGAAGATGCCGAACAGCAGGCCGGTCACGGCGACCACGTCGTTGAATGCGGTCTGCACCGACGTGGTGAGCAGGTACACCCAGGTGAGCCCGACGATGAGGAAGCCGACGATAATGCTGGCCGCGACCGGGGTGGCGTACCTGCGGGACACGTTGCTGAGGAATTCAGGCAGCGCCCGGTAGCTCGCCATCCCGTAGACGATCCGCGAGGTGAGCACGATGCCGGTGCCGGTCGTGGCGATCGTCGACAGCGCGAGGGCGAGCGCCATCGCCTTGGCCCAGCCGCCGCCGCCCAGCGCCTGAGCGATGTAGACGAGCGCGGACGCCGAATTGGCCTGCAGCTTGGCCGGGGACACCACTCCCTGCAGGCCCACGATCGAGACCGTGTAGATGACGGCCAGGAGAGCAACAGCCAGGATGGCGGCTCGGCCAGGATTAGTGCGCCGGTGCTTGACCTCCTCGTTGACGTACAGGGTGCCGTCCCAGCCGGTGAAGATGAACACGGCGATGAGGAACCCGGCCACGGCACTGCCCTTGCCGCCGATTCCGCTGACGCTCAGCCAGCCCTTCGTCATTGCGAACGTGCCATGGTGGTGGGCGAGCACCGCCACCAGGCCAGCGACACTGAGCCCGACCAGGATCAGATACTCCACCACAGCCATGCCGACCTGGGTGCGTGCGGTAATCCGAATGCCGACGACCGCGATGACAAGCATGATCAGGCCCACGGCTGTGCCGATGCCGATATTGGCCCAGGTGTTGGTTGAGTTGGAGCCGAAGACAGCGAGCACGGATGGCCCGAGGACTTCGACACCGCTGATCGTGGCAATGATGTAGGCGGCGATCATCAGCCAGCCGGTCATGAAACCGAGATATGGGTTGATCGCGCGGCCGACCCACTCGAAGGAGGCGCCGCAGTTGGCGTTCCACATGTTCAGCCGGCGGTAGGCGTTGGCGATGATGAGCATCGGAATCGCGGTCAGGATGATGATCGGCCCGCTGCCGTACGCGGTGGCGGCGGCAAGCGCGGCTAATGTCAGGCCGACCGATGCCGCCGGGGCGGATGACGCCATTCCGATAACTGTGTCTTGCGCCACCCCGATCGCATTGGGCTCGAGCCGGGCTGTCGGGGTCGGCGCGGTTCCAACCACGGCAGCGGACTGCTCCGTCATCTGTGCTCCTCTCGTACCGGTCCGCGATCGCGATCTTCGTGCGGACAGCGGAAAAGGCTTCGTCAGTGTCCGGATAGAATGGATTTGCGACGGAAACCAGGGTCGGCGGAATCAAGCCGCCCTGGATACCGCCAGATTGGCGATCCGTTCAGGATGACCACTTGGCAGATCATAGCGGCCATTTCCACCATCTGATGGCAAGTGCCAGCATCTTTCCTGTTCGTTGTGGTTGCTGCACTACCGACGTAACGGCCGGTCTTACCCGTCAGCCGGCCAGCGTGGAGCATGCGCTTAGTGCCTGGTGTGGCCGCCGTCGGCGACGATCATGGAGCCGGTGATCCAGCCTGCTTCCTCGGAAGCCAGGAAGGCCACGGCAGGCGCGATATCAGCCGGTACCGCGCGACGGGGGATGGCCTGCAGGGACACCACGAAGTCAAAGGCATCGGCATGCGGGCCGGCCAGCACTCCCTCGCTGGCCGTCAGCCCTGGTGCCACCGCGTTCACCGTGATGCCGTGCCGGCCAAGCTCGGTCGCCAGCGCCCTGGTGAAGGCGAACACGCCACCCTTGGCGGCTACATAATGAGCCAGGTTGGGCGTGCCGGCCAGGATCACATTGGACGTGATGTTCACGATCCGTCCGTAGCCCGCAGCCTTCATGTCCGGGTAGACGGCGCGGCAGGTCAGGAATACGCCGTCCAGGTTCACCGACATGATCCGGCGCCACTCGCCGAAATCGAGCTCCTCCCACGGAACGAACGGGACGATCGCGGCATTGTTGACCAGTATGTCGATCTTGCCGTACCGATCCCGCACCGTACTCACGAGCCCGGCAACCTGCTCCTCGTCGCTCACGTCAGCCTGGTAGGCGAAGCCACCGACGTCGGCCGCGGTCTGCCGCGCCGTCTGCGGGTTCAGGTCAGCGACGACGACGGTGGCGCCGTCGCTGCTCAGCTTCTCCGCGATGGCCCGCCCGATACCTTGGCCGGCGCCAGTGACGATCGCAATCCGGCCGTCTAGGTTCATACCGAGGTCTCCTTGCTTGCTTCGTCGGCGAGCACGGCGAGCGCTGCGTCGACGCCGGCTCCTACCCGCACCGGCACGCCGAGATCGGCCAGGGATCTGCCGAGGGCCATCAGTCCGACCACCGGGTGCAGGCCGCTCGCTGTCGGCCCCATGTGCCCGATCCGCACGAGATTCCCGGCGCCCTGTCCGCCGGACAGCATCACGCCATACCGCGTCCTGACGTGATCGCGTACGGCTTCGTGGTCCAGGCCGTCAGGGACCGCGACGGCGGTGACACAGGCAGCGGAGATGTCCTCGCTCTTCGGCCACAGCCGCAGGCCCATCGCGGTGATTCCCGCCCGGCATGCCCTAGCCGCGGTCTCGTGCCTGGCGATCGATGCCGCCAGGCCTTCCTCAAGGACCTGATCGCAGGCGGCCTGCACCCCGTGGATGTCGCTGACCGATGGGGTATAGGGGAACCGGCCCTGCCCATGCCACTTGTCTCGCCAGTCCAGCAGCGAGAGGAACGAATCGCGGGGCGCGGCGGGATTGCGCTCGATGGCATCCCATGCCTGCGGGCTGACCGCGATCAGCGACATTCCGCACGGGCCGCCGAGGCACTTCTGCGGCCCGGCGACGCACAGGTCGAGCTGCCAGGAGTCCGGATCGAATCGCATGCCGCCAAGGGATGAGACGCAGTCCACCAGCGTCAGCACCCCGCGGGACCTGGCGATCGGGCCGATCGCGGCGCAGTCGTTGAATGTGCCGGACGGGGTCTCCGAGTGCACCACAGCCAGTAGCTCGATCTCCGGGTGATCGTCAAGGTACCTGGCGACCGCGGCCGGGTCGATCGCCTCGTCGTACGGAACCTCGATCTCGTGCAGCTGGGCACCGAAGCCCTTCAGCCAGTAGCCCATGCCCTTGCCGAAGACGCCAGTGACCAGATTGAGCACCGAGCTGCCGGGCCGGACCAGGGATCGGGCCGCGGCTTCCAGGCCGAGAACCGCCTCGCCCTGCATCAGAATGATCTCGTTCTCGGTCCCGAACACGGCGCCTACCTTCGCTTCGGTGCGGCGGAAAGTGTCCAGGAATACGGGATCGTAATGGTAAGTGATCGGGCTGCCGAGCGCAGCGAGCGTACGTGCGCTGGCGGTGGTCGGCCCGGCGGAGAGCGTGAAGTCCGGTTCGCGCAAGGTAACTCCTCTTAGTGGAACGCCACCGGCTGGTCTGGCCACTCGCAGCCATTGACGATACTGGCATGATTGACGGCAAATGTCATGCTCGCATTCACGCTAGTGACATTCGGGCCGGCCAGGATTTACCTTCGATATGTGATAGTCGCGGTCACGTTAGCGCTGGTCATCCTGGCGGCCTCGGCTGGCGCCCTGGCCTGGACCGCTCAGGCTGCGACGTTGCTGGTGGCCCTCGATAGCGGCGATCGCCAGTCAGTCCCCCTGCTCTCGCAGTGGTGCGCGACCCAGGCGTCGATTGCGCCCACCCGGCAGGGGCCAGCCGACCTGGAACTCCGGCGTCGCCGGAGCCTGGAGCGGGTACATGCGGTGCTGGTCGCTGAGGACCGTGCCCCGACCTGGTTGGGGTAGCAGGGAAGGACGTCACAGCCGCCGCGCGTGGCAGCCCCGGTAGGTGGCAAGCGTGCGGGAACGCCCAACTGCGGTCAGGCTGGACTCTGCCTTCTCGTCGTCTTGAACGTAGCCAGCGGACCGTACTCGGTCAGGCAGGCCCGGAAGGCGGCCAGCGCAGCCGAGTGATCCTGCAGCCGCCAGTCCTGGTGGAACTGGTAAGGGAATCGGTGCTGGTAGTCGTTGAACCAGACCAGCCCGATCAGCCCGTACCGCCGGATTCCGGCGAACAGATCGTTGATCTCCCAGGCTTGCCGGTCGAACAGCGGCCCGGCCGCGGTTTCGCCGATCATGATCGGGACTGTCGGGGATAGCTGTCTGACCTGCCTGATCGTTTCGCCGAATACCGCCTCGAAGGTGTCATGCGGGTAGTAGTAGTAGCTGTCGAGGGCGGCGACGTCGACATAGCCACGGCCCGGCCACCACGGCATCGGGCTCGGGGTGTCCTTGTGGATCGCCGATGACTGCCAGAACCAAGTGATCAGCGATCCGGCATAGCTCGACAGAACCTCGTGCACGTGCCGGTACGCCTGGATGTAACTCGCCGGACCGCTGCTCCATCCCGCGTGCCAGGTGCCGTTCATTTCGGGGTAGAAGGATACCGCGACAGGATCGCCCGACCGGGCCACCATGCGCCCGACCTGCTCTAGCCAGGCGTCGGAGCCGCCCGCGCCGGACGCGATCTGGTCGGTGTTGTGGCCGCCCGGGCCAGGTTCCAGTTCGAGAATGGCCTCAGCGTGCTGGTCAGTCGCCGAGGTTATGAGACTGGCGAGATGACCAACCGGGGTCCCCCAGTGCACGTACGACGCGGCCAGGATCGCGGGGCCTACCTCCTGGTCAAAGCTCGTCAGGCTCTGCTCTCCTGCGGTAGTGCCGAGCCATAGGCCGTTCGTGAACGGGCTGCCGGAGCCCAGAGCGCTGCCGACGTCCTTGCTGGTCCGCGCCGGAGGCGGCTGCCGATGGGGCGTGACCGGGGAGGGCCTGGCCGGAGCCGGATGGAGTGCGTCGCCGGCCAGGATGCAGATGACCACGGCCAGGCCGGCCGCGGTGAGGACGGCAAGCGGGCGCCATCCCGCTATTCCCGAGCCCATGGGGTGCTTCCTCCAGACCGGCCGTCGATTGGCACGCGCGTGAACGCCCCGGGCATCCTGACGACAGTCAGCGGCCCGCATGCCTGCTGCGGCGCGGCGCAAATCCGATATTACCCACGCGATGAGTGTCAGCTAGGTCCTTGCTCAGTTCGGCGGACAGAGCTGTGCTGTCGCCTGCCCGCGCGCGATGACCCGGCCGTCTTCGGCAACGAGTTCCACCAGAATCTTGCCCTCGCGGATAGCGCTGGTTCGGACTGGCCTGGAGGGCAAGGGTGCACCGCGCAGGCCGGCCAGCGCCGCATCGGTGAGCTCGTCCGTGCAGCCGGTCAGCGGCATGTCCAGCTGACCACCGGCCAGCCAGCGTCTGGCGACCGCATGCGCGGGCCCGGTCACGATCGCGGAGATCATCAGCATCGAGGTCTGGCGCAGCTGGCCGTTGTCGGCCAGCGGCTTCATCCACTCCCTGAAGGCGCTGGCCAGCTGGCGGTTCAGGCTCGTCAGCTCGGCCCCGGCCGGTGTGTCCCAGTCCAGGTGCCCACGCTGGTAGACAAAGCGGGCGAGGTCAGCGTGCTGCTCGACCCAGCCAAGCAGGTGGGCGATCGTGCCGCGGACGGCGGCGCGCAGCGATCGCGGTTTGCTGCGGACCAGCGTCCACAGTCCGTCCTGGAACGAGACCATGGCGTCCAGGTAGAGCGCGTCGGCGATTGCTTCCTTGGTCGGGAAGTGATGGAAGAGCGCCCCGTTCGACGCGCCGCTCCTGGCCGTGATGCGCGCGACCGTGGTCTGCTCATAACCGTCATCCAGGAAGCAGGCTAGCGCCGCATCCAGGATGCGCTGCCGGGTCCCAGATGAAGTCATCGGTAGCAGAGTAGCACTCCGGAGTATTACTCTTATCCGCATGACTGACGCCGGTGGCTTTGAGCTTGCCCATGAGTACCGCACGATCAACCTGTTCCGCCGCGCTGCGGCCGCCAAGCTGGAGCTCAACCGGCCGGAACGGATGAACGCGTGGAACACCCAGCTCGGCCTTGACCTGCTCGCTGCGGTCACCGACCTGGCCGCGGATCCGGCCACCCGGGCGGTGCTGATTACCGGTGCCGGGCGAGCCTTCTCCAGCGGAGCTGACCTGAAGGAGAACACCGAGCGGACCCCGGCCGGTCAGCCGGATGTCTACAGCGTGCTCACCGGCCGATATCACCCGATCATCACCGGGATCAGGCAGATGCCCAAGCCCGTCGTGAGCGCCGTGAACGGAGCGGCTGCCGGAATCGGGCTGTCCCTGGCACTGGCCTGCGACCTGGTGGTCGCGGCGGAGTCGGCCTACTTCCTGCTCGCGTTCGTGAACATCGGGCTGGTGCCGGACGGCGGCTCGTCCCTGCTCGTGCCGTGCCGGGTGAGTTTCGCCAGGGCCGCCGAGATGGCCCTGCTCGGCGAGCGGATCGCCGCGCCGCAGGCGCTCGACTGGGGCCTAATCAACCGGGTCTGGCCGGACGAGGAGCTCGGCGCCCGGGCCGAGGAACTCATCACCCGGCTCGCTGCCGGTCCGACCCAGTCCTACGCGGGAACCAAGCGGCAGCTCAACAGCTGGCTGTACGCGCGGATGGATGAGCAGCTATTGCTTGAGGCGCAGATCCAGCAGCAGATGGCAGGCTCGGCGGACTTCGCCGAGGGGGTCGCCGCGTTCAGCCAGAAGCGGCCGCCGTCGTTCTCAGGCAGCTGAGCCGCAGCACGAGCCGCCCGGCCGGACCGAGTCGCGGCAGCAGATCGCGGCTCACGTCTTGCTCTCGCGCGTCAGCTCGTCAGAACAGCGGCGGACCGAATGCGGTCTTCCGCAGCGGTGCCTTCAGGACCTTGCCGTTCGGATTCCGCGGCAGCGGCTCAGCTCGGATGACGACGAACTGCGGCACCTTGAAGTCCGCGAGATGTTCCCGCGCGTAAGCCACAACGGCCGCAGGATCGACGACCGCGCCAGGCAGCGGGACGATCACGGCGCCGACCTTCTCGCCCATCATCGGGTCGGGAACGCCAACGACCGCAACCTCGCCGACGCCAGGCGCGCCGATCAGGTCGTTCTCGACCTCGACGCAGTACACGTTCTCGCCGCCGCGGTTGATCATGTCCTTGATCCGGTCAAGCACGTACACCAGCCCCTGCCCGCCGACCCGGCCCACATCGCCCGTGTGCAGCCAGTGCTCGGCGAATGTCTGCGCGGTGGCGTCCGGCTTGTTCCAGTAGCCGGCGCAGACGCCCTGGCCGCGGATGAGGATCTGGCCGACGCCAGTCTGCGGATCGGCGTCACCGATGGCGACCTCCGTATGCGGCGCGGCGAAGCCGACCGAATCGGCGTGCTCCGCTGCCCACTCGTGCGGCAGGAAGGTCGAGATTGACGTCGACTCGGTCAGCCCGAAGCCGTTGCCGACCCGTGCGCCAGGGAACTGCTCAGCGATCTTGCGCACCAGCGCGGGCGCGATCGGCGCGCCGCCATAGGAGGCCCAGCGAACGCACGCGACGTGCCCGGGCGCGAAATCCGGACGATTCAAGATGTGGTAGTAGATCGCCGGCACCGCGGTGCAGGCGGTGATCCGCTCCCGCTCGATGGTCTCGATCATGCGCCGGCCGTCGAAGGACGCGTCGATCACAGCCGCGCCTCCGGCCCGCAGCACTGGCAGAGTCTGGCTGTGGCAGCCGGTGACGTGGAACAGCGGCACGACCACGAGCGTGCGGAACTCGCGGCCGATGTCGCGAGTGACGTCGACTACCCGGAACGCGGTCTCGATATTCGAGAGCACGTTCTCGTGCGTGTGCATCGCCCCCTTCGGGAACCCGGTGGTGCCGCTGGTGTAGAAGATCGCGGCGACATCCGTCTTGCTAGCGCCTTCATGGACATGGGGTCTTCCGTCGGGCAGCGGGTTCCCCGGCTCGAACCGGTATGAGCTGCCGGAGTCGTCCACCACGTAGCCGACCTCACTGTCGGTGAACCGCGTGTTCACCGGTACCACGATCGCTCCGGCCAGCACGCCGCCGAGGAACGCGAGCACCCAGTCGATCGAGTTGGGGAGCCGGATCGCGACCCGGTCGCCAGGCCGGATTCCCTGCTCGCTGAGCCCGCCCGCCACCCGCGCCGCGCGATCCCAGAGCTGCCGGTAGGAGATCCGGTCACCGCCGACCTCGACCAGCGCTTCGGCCCCCGGGTCGGCATCGACGCTCTCCGCAAGCATCTGGGTGATCGAGTCGTGCAGGTTCGCGTAGCGGCGGACGCCATCTTGATCGGCGAGCACGCCGGAGGAGTCGAATGGATTGGCGCCCCTTGGCGGTGCCGTGATCGGCATGGCTCAGCCCTCCGTGGCAGGGTCGGTAGCTGGGCCGGAGAAGAAGTCGCGCGGATTGCCGACCAGGATCTGCTCGATCTGGTCGTCCGGCACGCCACGGTCGCGCAGGCCGGGCAGGACCCCGCTGTGAATATAGGTGAACTGCCAGTTTGGCAGGACCACGTCGGTCTCGGCGTTGCTGAACCAGTCGGTAAACGACGCCTTGTCGTGCGAGAGCATCAGCCGGTTGGCATGGCCGCGCTTGCAGAGCTCGGCCAGGGTGTCCAGCTGGTCGGCGAGCGGCACAGCAACGTCCAGCCCGCAGCGGTCCCAGCCCAGGTAAGAGCCGTTGTCGATAACCCGCTCGAGATAGCCGAGATCCGTTGTCTCGTTGGAGTGCCCGATCATCACCCGGCCCAGGTCCACGCCGTGCTCGGCGAAGATCCGCTGCTGATCGAGCCCGCGCTTGGACGGCGCATGCGCGTGCGTGCAGATCGCGGTGCTGGTACGCAGGTGCACATTCGCGATCGCGCGGGTGAGCCGCTCGACATCGGCCGTCATCCCCTGCTCGTCAGTCACCACCTTGAGCACAGCCGCCCTGATGCCGGTGTCGCCGATCCCGGTGGTCACATCGCGCTCGAATAGCGACTCGAGCACGCGGTCGTCGTTGTCGAGCACCTTGCCTGGCCCGCGAAATTGGAACGGGAACGGCAGGTTGTCGTAGGTGTAGTAGCCGGTGGCGAACATCACCTGCAGCCCGGTGCCCTGCGCCGCGCGGGCGACGAGCGCCGGATCGCGTCCCAGGCCAGGAACTGTCATGTCCAGGATCGTGTCGACGCCTGCCCGCTTGAGCTGGCCAAGCCGCTCGCGCGCGGCCGCCACCTCAGCCTCCTCATCCCAGCCGCCGAAACCTGGCCAGCCACCGTGCAGCGTCTCGGTGCGGATGAACACGTGCTCGTGCATGAGCACCACGCCGAGGTCCTGAACGTCGACGTCGCCTGCGCTGGTAGGAACGACGGCGCCCATCGAAGACCTCCTGCTTGGATTGCTTTAGCCGACCGCGATGAGCACATATTGCACCCAACCTGGCGCAAGCGCGATCCCGGCCGGAGTGAACCTGGCCACTTTCCTCCTCGGCAGGCCCCCCGGTAGCGTCGAAGCCGCTCCCAGGGAATGGAATGGGAGTGGCAGGCGGCGGCTAGCTGGGCTAGCCGGCTGACCCGGGAGGCCTGGACATGACGGCGATGAGTGCGGACGAGCTGACCGGCCGGGTGCTCGCCGCCTACGCTGGCACGCCGGAGCCGCGGCTGCGCGAACTGCTGACCGCTCTGATCAGCCACTTGCACGCGTTCGCCGTGCAGACCTGGCTGACGCCGCAGGAGTGGCTCGCCGGTATCGAATTCCTCACCGCCACCGGGCAGACCTGCGACAGCGAACGGCAGGAGTTCATTCTGCTCTCCGACGTCCTCGGCCTGTCCTCGCTGGTCGAGGAGATCAACGCGGCTGAAGGGGCTACCGAGCCGACGATCCTTGGTCCCTTCTACCTGCCAGGGGCACCGGCCCGCGCGATGGGCGAGCACATCGGGCGGCCTGAGGACGGCGCCCCCACTCTGGTCCGCGGCCAGGTGCTGGACCGCGCTGGCCAGCCGTTGGCCGGCGCCACCCTGGATGTCTGGCAGGCCAGCGGCAACGGGCGTTACGACATCCAGGATCCGGAGCAGCCGCCGTTCAACCTGCGCGGCATCTTCGTCACCGGGTCGGACGGCAGCTACCAGTTCCGGACCGCACGGCCGGTCAGCTACCCGATCCCCACCGATGGCCCGGTGGGCGACCTGCTGCGCGCCGCTGCCCGGCAGCACTGGCGGGCGGCTCACATCCACGCGATCGTGTCCGCGCCCGGCTGCCGACCCGTGACCACGCACATCTTCGACGCCGATAACCCTTACCTGGGCAGCGACGCCGTCTTCGGCGTCAAAGACTCGCTGATCAAGGAGTTCAGGCCGGCCGGCCCGAACGACCCGCCCGACGTCAGCTGGATCGTCGAGATGGACTTCGCCCTGACCGCGCAGGACGACGCGGTGTGAATCTCGCCCGGTCCGCGAGTCCGCCGCCAGGCTGCCTGAGTCGTCCGCGCGAGCCGTTAAAGCGAATCGAAGCTCAGGATGAGCGATCAGATCGCATCATCGAGGGTGAGCTGGCGGACGGCGTCCTGAGTTGCGAGGCATAGCAGGCGGATGGACACGCCGCGTTCGCGAGCCGAGTCGTGCAGCAGGTGGAACCAGTAGCGGTCGGTGTCAGCCACGGTACTGTCGCCGGGGCGGGTGAGCGAAATGACAGCGGAGCCATCGGGCGCGGCGTCGCTGAGTACCTGAGCGATGATGTCGCACAGGTTGCCGACCTGGTACGGCTTTGGGCGCGCGGGCACATCGTCGATCGGAACCACGGCGGGTAGCTGCACGCCATCGCCGGACAGGAAGAACAGCCATACGCTGCGGCGGCGGCGTGAGTCCTGATCGATTAAGCGGTCGACGCGGCGGAGCACGTCCTGGTCGGTGTCAAGCGGTGTTGCGGCATCGAAGTCGGACGTCTCGCCCGGGGAATAGGTAGCCATCTGCCAAGTGAATCGCGGGGGTACGACATTCTTGGCCGGGCCAGGCCGGGATCAGCCGCCCCGCGTCACCAGGCCAGCGGGGTGGCTGTCTGGCGTATCCGACTATGCGAACTCATCTGCGGCGAGGTGGCCTGAACCGATAGATTTCGTTCGCGCAGTTCGAGGCGAATCAGGTTGCTGACTCACGTTGGCGGCAGCCTCTGCGGCCTGGTCAGGACGGTCCGTGATCCGGGACCGGCTGGCCATGCGCGAGCCGTCCGCGGCGGCGTCTGGCAGAGGAAGTGGTCCATGACATTCCGAACTCGGATCTCAGGAATGATCGCGTTGCTGGTCGTGGCGGCCGGCCTGCTCGCCGTCACAGCCGGGCCAGCGGCCGGGGTGGCCTGCCCGACTGTCGACTCAGGAACCGGCGCGGTAACTCCGCCGCCGACGGCAGGCGTGGACTGGAGCGCGTGCCCCCTGACCGGCGCCAACCTGGTCGGCGCCACGCTTGACTTGGCCAATCTGTCCAAGGCCACACTCACTAGCGCCAGCCTGGCCGGTGCCAGCCTGACCAGCGCGAACCTATCTGATGCGATATTCACCACGGCCAACCTGACCGGCGCCAACCTGAACGGGGCGCTGCTGGCCCGCGCCGATCTCAGCACCGCCACCCTGGACGCCGTGCGGTCTGGCGGGCTCGTCGGGACGCCCAAGTTCCTTCCGCCGAACTGGTCGGTGCTCAGCGGGTACCTGATCGGCCCCACCGCCGATCTGACCGGTGCCGCTCTGACCGGCGCCCATCTCAAACTGGCCGACCTGGCTACCGCTAACCTCACCGACGCGGTCCTGACCAATGCCAACCTGAACAGCACCAACCTGGCCAGTGCCACCTTGGCAGGCGTGGTGTCGGCTGGGATCACCGGAACGCCGGCCGCCCTTCCGAAGGGCTATCTCGTACTGAACGGCTACCTGATCGGCCCGGCCGTCAACCTGACCGGCGCCCAGCTCCCGAGTGTGAGCCTGGTCGGCGCCAAGCTCGGCGGCGCCAAGCTGGCCAGCGCCAACCTCACCGGCGCCGACCTCGGCACTGCGGACCTCACCGGCGCTGACCTCACCGGCGCCAACCTCACCAGCGCCAACCTCAAGGGCGCCACCCTGACCGGTGCCACCCTGACCGGCGTGACCTGGTCCAATACGACCTGCCCTGATGGCACCAACTCCGACAAGCACGTCGCGGGATGCCTTACCCCGCTGGACACGACCCCGCCGAAGGCGCATCCGGTCATCACGGCCGGCACCACGGGCAGCAACGGCTGGTATACCTCAAACGTCACGGTGACCTGGAACTGGACCGACGACGGGACGATCGTGGCGGCGATGTGCGCGACGTCAAGTACGACCTCGGGCAACGGCAACCCGGTCACCCTGAATGCCACCTGCACCGACCTGGCCGGGAACCTGGGCCACGCGTCCGATCAGGTCAAGGTCGACACGACGGCCCCAGTCGTGTCGGTCACCGGAGTGCGCAGCGGCGGCCGCTACGTGCTCGGCAAGGTCCCGGTCGCCGGTTGCGGCACCACCGACGCGGTCTCCGGAGTCGCGACGCCCGCTGCGGTGCAGGTCACCACGACCGGCTCGAACGGCGTGGGGCCGTTCACCGCAACCTGCGCCGGTGCCGTCAGCATTGCCGGGAACCCGCAGGCCGCGCCGGTACGGGCCAGCTACACCGTCGGCTACGGCTTCGGCGGGTTCACCGCGCCGCTGCCGAACAGCACGCTGCGACGCTCGGCGCACACGATCGCGGTCAGCTTCCGGCTTACCGACGCTGCGGGCACGCCCATCGCCAGTACCCTCGCCGCGGCGCTCGGGGCGGCGCACCAGGTGCAGGTGACACTGCGCGGGCCAGGCATCACGTCGGCTACCGCCGGTTGTGCCTGGAATAGCGTCGCCGGGGTCTTCCAGTGCGACATCACGACGCCGGCCGGGATCAGAACCGGGAAGACCAGCCGGTACTCCATCTCCGCCTATGCGAATCTCGGCGCCGGCTTCGCGCTCGCTCCGGCCGTCCGGAAGGCGGTCAATCCCGAGACCATCTACTTCAGGTAGTCGCTCAGCGATCGGCCGGTCGCCGGTAGCCTGAACGCCGCGGTGCCGGGGTGGGCGGGATGAGCGCCTGAAGCGCGAGGGCGGCCACGCCGTCCTCCAGGCGATCTCGATCCGGCATCGCGGCGGCGCGGACCTGCCGGGCGGACATGATCGACAGCAGCAGCCATGCGGCCGCCTCGGGGTCCAGGTCGGCACGGAAGTCGCCGTCGGCCTGGCCGCGCCGGATCAGGTCCGCCAGGTGCTCGGCGATCGTGCGGAGTGCGCGCCTGGCAGGCTCGGCGAGATCGGGCTCGGCGGCCAAGGTGACCGCGTCGGCGAAGGGCAAGCCGGGTGACCCAGGGGTGTGCAGCCGTTGGACATGGGCCGGGCTGAGCGCATGGGCCAGCAGGTCGGAGGCCGAGCCGAAATGCTCGACCAGCGCTGGCAGCTCGGCACGGACGTCCCCGGCCACGCGGTCAAGCACGGCGGCGAACAACGCGGCCTTCGAGCCGAAGTTCTGGAAGATTACCGGCTCGCTCACCCCGACCCTGGCCGCCACGTCGGATACCTTCGCGGCGCGGTAGCCGGTCTCGGTGAACACCTCGACCGCCGCTTTCAAGATCGACTCTCGGCGCTGCTCCGCGGTCAGCCGGGTGCGCCTGACCGGCCCGCTCTGCTCCACGTTCTGCATCGTAGCCCGCTTGCCAACCAACTTAGTCGTGACTAAGTTGAGACTATAACTTAGTCATGACTAAGTAAGGAGGCCATGGTGTACCAGCGAATCCGGCAAGGCCGCTCAGATCCTGAAGGCGCAACGATCGACCGCGTCCGCATGCACGAGATCGTCAGCGAGATCGCATTCCTCGGCCGCCGCCGCCGGGTGTATGCCCGCATCACCGCCCTGAGCGGTGCGAAGCCAGGGGACCGGGTCCTGGACGTCGGCTGCAGCGGCGGCTACCTCGCCCGGCTGCTGGCCGCCGCCGTCACGCCGAACGGCCGGGTGACCGGCGTCGACCCTTCCATTCCGGCGATCAGCTATGCCACCAAACGAGGCCCTGCCAACTGCTCGTTCGCCGTCGGCGTGGCCCAGGACCTCGACCTGCCTGACCGCTGTTTCGACGTGGTGACCTGTACGCTCGCCGTACATCACATCCCAGCGGAGGTGCGCCCGGCCGCGTTCGGCGAGCTGTTCCGGGTGACCCGCCCGGGCGGCCGGCTGCTGGTGGCGGACTTCCGCCCGCAGGCTAAACACCCCGCCTTGCACCCGGCCCGCCGGATGATGCGGCACAACAACGCCGACCTGCGCGATGACCTGGCCACGGCGGCCGGGTTCGAAATCGAGGCAGCCGGCGATCTGCCTATGCTGCGCTACGTCCAAGCCGTCCGCCCCGGCGAGGCTTAGGTAAACGCGGACTGCCCGGCCGGCGTCAGCAAGCCATGTGCTTGAGTCAGGTGGGTGCGGCTAGCCGAGATCTTCACGCTTCTCGGCGCGGGAGTCCTGGCCGGCGTGGCCAGCACCGTCGCGAGCGTCGCTTCAGTGATCTCCTATCCGGTGCTGCTGGCGCTCGGCCTGTCGCCGGTCAGCGCGAATATGACGAATACGGTGGCGCTGATGTTCGCCGGCGCGGGCGCGGCCGGCGGATCACGACCAGAGCTGGCCGGGCAGGGCACCCGGGTGCGGCGTCTCGGCCTGTTGACGGCCCTGGGCGGCGCTGCTGGCGCGGCGCTGCTCTTGCTCGCCCCGGCCAGGGCATTTCAGGTCGTGGCGCCGTGCCTGATCGGGGCTGCCTCGCTGCTGCTGATCGTGCAGCCGATGATCACCGGATGGACCGCGCGACCGGGCGGTGAGCAAAGCCAGGCGCTGCGCGCGGCGGTGTTCGGCGTGGCGGTCTATGTCGGCTACTTCGGGGCGGCCGGCGGAATCCTCATGCTAGCGGTCCTGACCGCGATGCTGGATCAGCCGCTGGCCAGGAACATCGCGCTGAAGAACGTGGTGGCGGGGCTTGCCAATGCGGCCGCGGCGGTGGGATTCGCCGTGTTCGGGCCGGTCCGCTGGGCCGCAGCGGCGCCGCTCGCCGCAGGTTTCCTGGCCGGCGGCTGGATCGGGCCTGCGCTGGTCCGCCGCATTCCGGCGCGGGCGGTACGCATCACCATCGGCGTCGTGGGCCTGACCGTCGCGGTAACGCTCGGCATCAGGACCTACCGATGAGCTGCCCTCCGCCGGCCGCGTTCTCGGGTAACTGTCTTCGCCCCTTCGCCCCCTTCGCCGCGCGCAGGTAGACCGCCGCGACTGGACTGCTGATCATGGTCATTACGTTCCTGCCTGCCAGTCAGTTGGATAGCAGTTTGCCTGGGTCGCGGACGCCAGCGGTCTCGACAACGGCTGGGCCCGCAGCGTCCAGGCGTGACTTGATAACGCGGATTCAGTCAGGGTGTCGTCGACGTGCGTGAGCAGCTGCTGGCGCATATCGCGCTGCCTTCCATTGCGATCGCTAGTCCAACGAACGTCCATACCAAGGCATCGCAATGTGATCGTTTCGGGTAGTGCCATTAGTCCCGAATTGCGGATGCCGGCGGTCCCAGTCCGGCGGTCCCAGGCCAGACATTGCAAGATCGTCAGCGATGCGCGGCCACGCCAGCCACCTAGCTTAGAACCCTGCCCACTCGCGTTTCAAAATGCCAGGTGGCACCGCCTCGCCCTGCCGGTTTGCCGCCTCGCGGCAAGAATGCGGAGAAGTGGCGGTGAACCGACTGCGACCGATCGTCGTGTTTGCAGTTGAGCACCTCCTGCCATACGGCAGGTCTATTCAGGTGCGGATCCGATTCGGGAGGAAGTGTTGGCTCAACGCATCATCGCGCCTGCCCCTGCGACCGCGCGGCGGCATCGCCGCCGGTCACGGCGCGCACTGGTCCTGATCGTCGTCAGGTTGGCGGCCATGGTTGCCGTCGCTGGCGGCGTCGCATTAGTACCGACTGCGGCGCAGGCCAGCGGCCCGACCGTCACCGGCAGCGGTACGGTTCCCAACAATCCCAACTTCAGCTGGCAGGTCGTATTCTTCCCTGCGGCGTCTGACCCCAACGGAATCGACGAGACCGTCGTGTACGTCATGGACGACACCAATCCGCCGCTCGGGCCAGGCGGCACCGAGCCGGAATGGGCATCGACCAACGGCGGACCCTGGTACCAATTCACGGCGCAATCCGACGGCATCGGCGGGTATAACACCGTCCTTGCTAACACGAATACGCTGCCGCCATTCATGAACCCCGAGGCCGATTCGTTCGACTACGCGATGTTCGCCAATGCCCTGGCTGGAGCCGCGAGCCCGCCAACTCTCCCGGCCTTCCCGCCGCCGGCCACGGCGCCCCCCACCCTCGATACGTCGGCCGACCCCGGCGACCCAAACGCCCCCGCACCGCCGGATGGCTCCCCACCCAATGACCCAGGCGGTAGCGGCGACCCAGGCGGTAGCGGCGACCCAGGCGGTAGCGGCGACCCAGGCGGTAGCGGCGACCCAGGCGGCGGCGGCGACCCGGGTGGTGGCGGCGACGGCGGCGGCGGAGACGGCGGCGTGTTGGAGGACGCCTGAACACCAACGCCACCCAGTCCGGGCTCTGACTAGCTACTACGCCTGAGTCCTTCGGTCACGATGACCGGTCACTCGGTTCCGACCGCGTGACCGGTCATCCCGTTGTGACCTGTCCGTCAACGGACTAGCGGAGAGGCTGTGATCCTGATCGCCCTCCCAGGCGTCTACCTGGTGTCGCGGTACCTGTGGGCCGGATGTGCCTTGCCGACGCGCGGAGGGGACGGCAAGAACAGCGGCAGCAGCGGGCATCGCAATCGCGTTGCCGGACGTGCGTGGCAGGCTGGGATCCGGTTAACCGTGGCCGCTGTCAAGTCCACGTCCGGGCCCGGCGTCCGTTATGGCCGCCGCCCTTTGCGGTCGGGGAGAGATGGACGCCGCCCGCCTCGGCACGCAACACCGCCGCCTGCCTCGGCACGCAACACCTAGGCTAGGGCGCGGCTAGTTTGGACTGGCCTGGATCTTCCACGAGTGGCCGTTCCAGTACTCGATGAGGGTCCGTTCCACGTGCAGATTGCTGCTGTAACCGACGGCCCACGCCTTTGAGCCAGCTACCGCGACCCCCTCAAGGACGCTCTGCTTGGTTGCCACATTAGGACTCGGCGTGATCGCCCAGGTATTCCCGTCCCAGTGCTCGATCAGCGTGTCGGCAAGTTGGACGGACTGAATCTGGATCCCGACGGCCCATACGTCCGACGCTGACTTTGCGGCAATGCCGGTCAGGAAGTTTCCCAGTGCGGGATTCTCGGTGGACTGGACCAGCCATGACTGACCATTCCAGTTCTCCACCAGCGTGCTAGGCACAGATGCGGACGCATATACCCCGGACGTCCAGGCGTCCGAGCCGGATACCGCGGTAACTCCGAGGAGCGCGTTAGCCTGGCCGGGGCTGAAGCTGGGCTGAACCTTCCAGGCGTGCCCGTTCCAGTGCTCGATCAGCGTTGAGGTCGTGGTTTGCGAGGTCACGGAGAACCCGACGGCCCAGGCACTGCGGGCCGAGACCGCGGTGACCCCCTGAAGAGTTGTCCCGTGCGGCCCTGGGCCTATGCTCGCGACCACCTTCCAGGCGTGCCCGTTCCAGTGCTCGATCAGGGTCCTGAAGGAACTGCCCGACTTGGACTGGCCCACAGCCCAGGCGTCCGATGCGGAGATCGCCTTAACCGCGAACAGCTCGCTGATGCCGGCGGTGCCCACGCGTGGGCTCGCCTGCAGTACCCAGTGCCGTCCGTTCCATCGCTCGATGATCGGCTTAGCCTGGTTCTGGGCATTGACGCACACGCCGACAGCCCATATCTCCGACGATGAGGCTGCGCTGATGCCCTGCAGTTCCGCGTGGCATTTGCGGGTCTTCGCGCCAGCCACGACGCTCCACTTGCGCCCGTTCCAGTGCACGATCAGCGTTCCTACCGCCCAGACGTTGCGGGCCGAAACAGCAGCCACCCCGAGCAGCGCTTGAGTGCTGGCGGTCGCACTCGGCCTGATCGTGGCCGCCCACTGCGGCACGCCGTTGCCGCTCGCAGCGTAGGCGATGGTCCCGCTTATCGGCACAGACCAGCCGACGACGGCCGCAATCCCGGCCGCCAGAATGAGCCATCGGCGGCGTACCGGGCCGGATCCAAAAGTTGTCAGCATGGCCTATCACCCCTAGCTCGTAGTAAGCGGCACGGCTCAGCACACGCTAGTTCCGGCCGTTCGCCGATGAAAGCGTGGTTGCCACATGGCTGAACCCGGCGACCCGGCCTGAGCGCGCGGAGACTGAACTGCGAGCGCTGTGCGGTACGTACCGCTGCGCGGCAGACCCTCGCTCGCCGGCCTCGCCGCCCGACCGCCACCGCTGCGGCGGCACACCGGCTGTCGTTTACTACGTCCGCGAGGATTACTGCAATGGCAATTCCTCGGAGTTGTGGTGGTGGACGCATACAACAATGGCATATACGAGATCATCAACGACCACGGCACCAGCCTCCTGGGTCATTATGCCTGCCCGTGGAACCAGGACGGGGTGAGCGTCAATGGCCCTATATGGAGCCTCGTCATCGTGCATAAATGCCAGAGATCGCGCGGCGGTTCGGCATGCCGAGATCGCGGGCGGCCGTGCTCGCGAGGGAGGTGATTGCCGGAAGCAATGGGCACGGCTGACCTGGTAGCGCGCTCGCGCTGGCGAACGTCCCGGAAGTTGGGGACATCAGCCTCTGCGGCGGGTGCCCGGTCACGGCTTCTCATGGAGGCGAGAGGCAAGGCAGGTGAGCAGGCAATGAGCACGGTGCAGCATGCCGCCCGCAGGATCGGGATGACCGCTGCGGAGGAGTGCTGGTCAGCCTGCATCCTGAACCGGACGCGATGAGAGGAGGCGTCGAAGATGCCAGCACTGATCAAGCCGAGCCACGCCAAGCTGCGCAAGGAGGCTGAGCCGCACCTGCGGCCCAGCGAGACGCTGCAGCAGGTGTTCGCCGGCGACGTGGTGAGCCAGCACGCGATGGGGGACCGTCACGTGCTGAATGTGAACAAGTTTCAGCAGCGGACGTTCGCGGTGACGAGCGAGCGCATCCTCGTGCTCGGCAAGGGCGGCGTGGTGGCCGAGCTTCCGCGTGGCACGCACTTCATCCCGAAGGGCGGGCTCAAGGGGCTGGTCAATTTCACCGTCCGGTTCGCCTACGGGGAGACGGTTACTTTCGGGCGGGTGTGGTTCAGCGACATCCTCGCCGCCGAGGGGCGCGAGGGCGAGCCGCACTCGATGTGGGCCAGGCGCTCGGCGTAGCGCCAACGAATGGGCAGCCGGCTCCGGCCGGTTGCCTTTGCGCTAGCCTGTCTAGGCAATCCCGTCGAAAGGCGTTCATCTCGGCGCATTCACCGGCCGGCTACCGCTCGGTCGAGCAGATTCGCTCTGAACTCAGTTTTATCCAACTCGTCGCCGAAGCCCGGCTCCGCCAGCCGCCAGCGCAGCGGCAAGCCCGGCCCGCCACTGCTCCCGCATCCGGCCCGTCACGCCGCCATTCTTCCCCTCGTGGCCTCCCGGCCTATAAGCCACCGTGATGATCGCCTCAGCGAACGGTCACGATCCAGGGTAGCCGTGGGCCAGGCGGCCGTTCGCTACCTACCTGCCGTACAGCCGCGAGTGCTGGTCGGCCGGCCAGCCCGCACGACCGAGTACGAGCAGGCTGTGCACCGGCTCGCGCAGGCCGCGCCGTGACCGGGCAGCCAGCCGGCCGGCCGGGCGGCTGTCGCTTCCTGCCCGGCGACCGCCTCTCGTCCTACCGCAAGAACGTCAGGCTGCACGTCCAGGGCTACCCGCTCGCGCAGGTCCCGCTGGCAGCGCTGACTCCGGCGAAGCTCGCCGCGCATTACCGGGTGCTGGAGGCATCCGGTCGCAAGGACTACCGCGAGGGGGAAGGGCTGTCGGCCCGCACCGTCCGCTATATCCACACCATCATCGGCGCGGCTCTGTCGGCGGCCGTGTCCGCCGGGCTGCTGGCGAAGAACCCGGCGGCCGACCCGAAGCAGCCCAAGCCGCCGACCGCACAGCAGGCCAAGGCACCCGAGATGCACACGTGGACTGCGGCCCAACTGCGCACGTTCCTGGACTGGTCGCGGGAGAACAGCCCGCTGTTCGCGGCGTGGTGGCTGCTGGCCTACACCGGCATGAGGCGCGGTGAGCTGCTGGCGCTGCGCTGGCGCGATATCGACCTGAAGGCTGGCACGATCACAGTCCGGCGGTCAGCAGGGATCGTCCGGAACAAGGGCCAGGGCGCCACGCTGAAGGAAGGGCCAACCAAGACGAACAAGCCGCGGGTGATCGATATCGATCCCGTGACCGTGGCCGTCCTGCGGGCGTGGTGGCGCGATCGTCATGCCCTGGCGCTCCAGCTCGCCACCCATGACGAGATCGTCTTCGCAGACGAGGAAGGGAGGCACCTGCACCCATAGCGGTTCTCCCGCGGGTTCAAGACCACTCTCACCCGGTGCCGCAAGGCACTCGGCGACGGAGCGCTGCCGGAGATCCGGCTTCATGACCTCCGCCACACGCACGCAACGATCTTGCTGGCCAGCCGGGGAGAACATCAAGGTCGTCAACGAGCGGCTCGGGCACGCCAGTGTCGTCGTCACCTTGTCCGTCTACTCGCACGTGATGCCAGGCAACCAGCGTGAGACAGCCGGCCGGTTCGCGGCCATGATCGAAGAGGCGGCCTGAGCCATGACAAGTATCAAACCAGTATCAGAGAGCCAGATGGATCATAGTTCCGAGGCTCTGACGCGAAGATTCACCGGGGCGGGGTCTGGCGTCAGCCTGAGCCGCTGGTGGTCATGATGCTCTTTCCAGGGTGACGTGGCAGCCCATGGCGTGGAGCTGGCGCAGGGCGCGGTTGCGTGCCCGGCCGGGGTTGAGCCGGGTGAGGTGACCGGCACCGGGGTCGTCGCAGAAGGCGCCGTTGGTGCCCGTGTTCCAGATGGCGATGAGCATGGCGTGCTGGACGGCGACGCTGGCCTTCTGCGGTCCCCGGCGGGCGGCGATCCGGCGGTACTTCGCGCCGGGGCAGGTGCCGGGGTTCTGGGCGCAGGCCATGGCGGCGGCGCCCAGGGCGCCGTGCGGGCAGGGGTTGCCGGGCCGGGTGCGGCTCGGTCTGGCCTTCCCGGCGGACTCGCTGCTCCCGGGGGCGTGGTGCCGGCCCATGAGGCGAGGTGGCCGGCGGCGGGGAACCATGCCAGCTCCGGTTCCGGCGGCGATGACGCCGGCGATCAGCGCCTCCGGCATCGCGCGGCCTGATACCCCGTGGATGCCCGGGGCGACCGCGGACAGCTTGATGCCGGCGTCCCCGGGCAGCTTCCCCAGCCGCCGGGCCTCACGTGAGCGTTCCCGGGTGATCGCGGTCCGGGCCCGGGTCAGGTCCCTCAGCTGCCGGACCGGCCCGGGCGGGACGAAGGAGCCGCGCACCAGGCCACCGGCGCCGGGCCGCGCCAGCCAGGCGGAGCCGGCGACGTCTTGCGGCCGGGCAGGTTCTTCACGTGCCGGGCGCTGACCAGCATGATCTCTGCTCCGGGGATGTCCCCGAGCAGGCAGCAGAACGGCTTCCGGTAACCGCCCGCCGCCTCCGGCACCACCCATGTCACCTGCCGGGCGATCAGGTGATCGCGCAGGGCCAGGATCTGGCCGGTCATCGATCCCCAGGCCGTCACCGTCCCGGTCGCCTTACGGCGCCCGGCGCCCGCGATCCGGACGCAGACCCTGGCGTCCTTCTCCGAGATGTCCAGCCCCGCGCACCGGGCGCGCGCCACGCCCATCCCCTGCCCCTTCCCGTGACTGAACCGGCGTGCCCGCCACGGGGAGGGCAGGAGAAAGCCAGAGCCTGACGCGCGGGCCCGGGGCACCAGCCCAGGGTTCCCGCGGAAGCCCTCCTCCACCATGCCGACCTGCGGGCTCATAGGCACCACACAGGCTCCGGGATTCTGCCGCGGCGAACACTGCCAGCGTCCCGGCCACAGCACCAGCGCAAGCGGCGAACGGCGCCGGATCTTCACGCGCCATGGCGCGCTCCGAAGGAACGCCGAACTGCTGACCTGCGGAGACTTCGTGGGCCAACGACAAAACCCTGCTGATCAGCGGTTACGGGGTGTTCGCCGGTGGCTGGTCCCGGCTTAAGGCCGCTGATCTCCCGGCGTTCTGGGTGCTGCGGGCTGTTCGGCGAGCTGGATGGAGATGGCTTCGAGTTCGGTGATGAGCTGGCGCAGGCGGCGGTGGGCGGCGAAGTAGGGGCGGAGCCGTTCGGCGTCCTGGGGGGTGAGGGTCCTGGTGATGGAGCGGGCGCCGGCTTTGCGGGTCCAGGTGGGGTAGGGGCCGTGCAGGATGGGCGGGGTGGCGTGGCAGTGGCAGCCGGGGCGCTGGCAGCGGGTGGTGCGGCTGGTGAGGGAGCCGGGCAGGGCGATGCCGATCTGGGCGAGCTCGGCCTGGATCTGCTGGTGGCGGCGGGCCAGGTCGTCCATGGTGACAGGATTCCTTATCCGCCGCGCTGGCGGCATCCCCCGATCTGATGCTTGAGGTCATTATATTTCAATCATGTCCGCGGCTGGCGGGGTTTCCGTCCGCGCTGGGGTCACTGAATTAGTCTGCGTAGACCTGGTCGAGGCCGGCGAGATGGATGTCGTGGCTTGGAGCGGCTTGCAGTTCACGGCTGAAGCCTGCACCGGAGTAGCAGCTGAGCACCGTGTCCCGGGTGTCGAATCCCTTAACCGCGAGTATATTCCGCGCCCGGCGTAGGCGTTCGATGTGGCGGAGGTCCATGACCCGGTCCCATTTCGCCTCGCCCAGGGACAGGATCTTGCGCGGGCGCCCAGGCTCGGCCGGCGCGAGCACCACGACGTCAACCTCGATCTGGGTCCGGTTCGCGGGGTCCGCGACGACCCCGGATCCCACCTCGCCCGGCGGGCCGCCGAAGACGCCGGGATCGGCCGCGATCGCGTAGTCGCGGCAGATCGCTTCGAAATGCGGCCCTGTTACCTGCGACAGGAAGCGCGCGCGGGCTCCTGGCCAGAACACCGGCCCGCCGCCGAGTTCGAGGCGTGCCCATGCCCTGCTCATGATGGCCTGATAGAAGGTGACAAGCGGCTCGGCGATGCGGTACCTCGCCCGTCCCGACCTGAACAGGTCGGGCTCTTTGATCAGCAGCCTGCAGTCCTCGAGGACGCGGAGCGGATGCGCTATCTCGTTGGATTTCCGGCCGATGTAGCTGGCGATTCCGCCGGAGGTGTTGTTTCCCTCGGCGACGGCGGCGAGCACCGAGTGGTACAGCGACGGGTCGCGTATCTCGGTCTCCTCGGCGAGGAGGTAGCGGGCTTCCCGGAATAGCGGGGTCTGCGGATTCAGCACGGTCCGGATCACCCAGGCGTCAAAGTCGGCGAGGTCCGCAGGGGTGTCCTCCCGCAGAAGCTCCCGGCGGTACGCGGGAGTTCCGCCTACCACCGCGTGCACGAGCACGGCCAGCCTGGGATCGGAGATCTCCCAGAACCGGGCGGCGTCGCGGTAACCGAAGGGGTGGACGATCAGCTCAAGACCTGCCCGCCCGCGAAGCGGTGCCCGCCCGGACAGCAGGCTGCCCATCACTGACATGGCCGAGCCGCACAGCAGGAGCCGGACCCGGCTCGCGGATCCGCTCCCTGCAGGGCCAAGCTCCCGCTGGATGATCGATGGCAGGGCGGGTGATGCCTTGACCAGGAAGGGGAACTCATCGATCACCACCGGGACGGCACGGTCCCCGGCCAGCCTGAACAGGTAGGGGATGGCCTCAAGCCAGTCCCGGAACGGCGGGACCGGTGAACCGCTGAAGCGGATGAGCTCGTCGGCGAACAGCCGTAGCGAGACCGCTTCGGTCAGTTCCAGGGCCGGGAAGTAGATTCCGCCCACGGCAGCGGTCAGTGCCTGGAGGAGGTAGCTCTTGCCCTGCCGGCGGCGCCCGCTCACCACGCCCAGCGTGGCGCCGGGACGGGCATCGGCGGCGAAGGAGACCAGGCCTTCCCACTCAGCGTCCCGGTCGAACAGGTGGGCGGGCTTGGCCGTGCCGCAACCCGAAGTGTGCATGACCGAAGTATAGTTGACCGAAGCATACTTCGGTACTTTCAACTCTCGATCCGCTCGCGCATGACTGCGGACCCCCAACGGCCGCAACCCGGTGACGTGTGGCCGATCCCGGCCCTACCGCGGCCCGCACTTGCTGCGTATCCCTTAAAGATCCCGCTGCGGTGCATCCAGGCCGGGTGCAAGCCGGGCGGCATGGTGCTCGACCCGTCTGCGGCACCGCACCACCGACAGGTTCGGCCGCTGGTCGCTGAGTAGCCGCTGCGCGTCAGAGGACGAAGTCCGAGAACTCCGATCGTTCGCTGTCGTCCTGCCAGGCCGTGCCGGGTGGGTCGTGGGGGCGGGGCAGGTTCGCTAGGTCGGCGAGGGTGGCCCACGCGGCGGGGATGTCGAGGGCGCGGGCGGCGTAGGACAGGTTGAGCAAATCCTCTCCGAGGTACCGGTCGTACTTGTCGCGGGCCTTAGTGCGGACGCTGTCCGCGAGGGCTAGCGGGTCGGGTTGCGGTGCCGCTGCCAGCTCGTGGATAAGTGTCCACAGTCGGGTCGGCGTGGTGCCTTTCACGGTGAGGCAGACTCCGTCCTGGCCGACGTTGAGTCCCTGGCCGGCGAGCGTGACCAGCAGCGTATTCATGATCCGGTCTCCCCGCCACGGGAAGAGCAGGGTTTCGTTGCCCCAGCCGAAGATGCTCTGGTCAGCATGACCGAAACGGCGGAAGACCTCCCGGCCCTCACTAAGCAGAGTCCGTCCGGTGCTGTCGAGATAGCGCGGGATCTCCTGCGACTGGTAGAGGGCGCGCATCGTGCGGCGGACCTTGTCAGCCACCTCGCCTCCGCTGCCAGGGAAAGTCGGCGGCTGGCCGTCGCCGGAGCCGGTGAGCTCGATCACCCGCTGCGCGATGTCGACCCCTAGGACCCGCCACCGACGTCCGGCGAAGATGAGCAGGGTGCCAGGGAGTATCGGGCGCTCCACGGGGAGAGAGCCGAGGGTTCGGCCGTCCGCGACGAGCCGGTAGTCCTGTGAGGTGTGGAACGCGGCGTAGAAGCTGTAGTGGTTGACCAGCCGGTCGCCCTGGCCGCCAGGAAGCAGGAACCCACGGGAGTCCTGCCTGATCAGATCGTGGCGGCCCATGTCCCGCAGGAGCATGCCGAACGTGGACTTCCCGACGTGGGTGAACGGGCCCTGACCGCAGAGGACCTGATGGACTTCGGCGACTTTGGCGGCGCCGTGCTGGGCGAGGACAGACAGAATCTGCTGGATGAGCGTGGACAGGTGCAGCCCGGCGGCGTGCGGCGGCTCGTACCAGGACGCCAGCAGGAGCTCGATCATCGCGATGGTCTGGAACAGTTCATCGCGCAGGGCGTCTGGCGGCGGCGTCCGATCGTTCAGTTCGCATTCGGAGACGTAGATGCGGATCACGGCTGGCTGGTCCTCGCGCCGTCCGGAGCGGCCCAGGCGCTGGCGGAGGCTTGAGACGGTCGGTGGAGCTCCGATCTGGGCGATCGAGTCGACGCTGCCAACGTCGATCCCCATTTCCAAGGTGGACGTGCAGATAGCGGTGACCGGGGTCGAGGGGTCCTTCAGCCGTTCCTCGACGTATTCGCGGATCTCCTTGGCGAGGCTGCCGTGGTGAGCCAGGAACTCTGTGCGGATCTTGGTAGCGCGGCTGCGGCGATTCAGCATGTCGGCATACGTCTCGACCGCGGCCCTGGAGTTGGCGAAGATCAGGTTGTCGTGCTCGCGCAGGGTACGGAACAGGTGATCGGCGATCGGGGCGATGTCGTGGGTCTCAACGTTGTCCCCAGGATCGGTGCCCGGCGGTCCGGGCGGGTTGCCGGCCGACGGACCGGTCGTCGGCGAGCCGGTCCGTGGCGGGGCGCCGATGCGGTAGCCGCGCAACTGGAGGCGGATCTCGCCGGCGTCGTCGCCGGAGGAGACAACCTCCACCGATGAGCCTTTGCCGGGGCGCAGAAAGTCCGCCGCCGCGGTGAAGTCGCCCAGTGTCGCGGAGAGCGCGATCCGGGGAACGCCGCGGCGAACGCAGAGTTCGACCCGGTGCAGCAGGGACTGGAGCTGCGCACCACGCTCCGTGCCGATGAATGAGTGCAGTTCGTCAATGACCACGTAGCGCAGGTCGCCAAGGACGCGGCCGATGCGGTCCCCGTGGTTGACGAACATCGCTTCTATCGACTCAGGGGTGATCAGCAGGACGCCGTCGGGGGCGCGCATGACCAGCGACTTGCGGGACACCGCCACGTCACCGTGCCATCGGTGCACCGGGATGTCCAACCGTTCGCAGAGCCGGGTCATCCGGTCGTACTGATCGTTAATCAAGGCTTTCAGCGGGCTTATGAACAGCGCCTGAACGCCTGGCCCGGCCTCGCCAGCCGCACGCCGCCTGACCAGCGCCGAGCAGATCGGCAACCAGGCGGCCTCGGTCTTGCCGCTCGCGGTCGCGGCGGCGATGATCATGTCATGGTCGCCGGCGAGGATCGGGGCGGCTGCCCGCTCCTGGGCGTCACGCAGCCGCTCCCAGCCAGAGTCGTAGATCCACCGCTGGACGCTCGGATGATAAAGCTCGTACGCCGCGGACGGTGTTGCGGCGCCCCGGTCAGGTGCGGCGGGTGCTGGCGCTCCCGGGACCCGGTCAGAGCTGGAATGAGCTGAGTTCGTCATCGTCGGCTGAGCTAGCGTTACGGGGGTCGGCGCCATGACCATTCCCGGTTTCGGTGTCCCCGCCGGAGGGGGGCAGGATGAAGGCAGGATCGGGCTCGGGTGCGAGGTTGACGGCGTCGATAACTGATCTCCAGTCCAGACCCGGGTTCTGGTCGAGCAGTGCGAGCACGTCGAGGAAGCCCTTGATGGTCTCGCGCGGGGTACGGAAGTAGGCGTCGCCGATCCGCGATGCGCAGTGTCGCATGTAGCCGATGAGCGCATCGTCTGGAACGAGGTACGCGGTCGGGTCGCCGGAGGCGTACACGTGACGCAGTTTGGTCAGCAGGACGTAGATATCCTCCGGCGACAGGTTGCCCAGCCGCAGCACCGGTCCTGAGTGGTCGACCAGCTTGTCGGTGGCGAATCTGTTCTCCGCGAGCCGGGCGGCCAGTGCGGGATAGGAGAACAGTCCGCGCCGGGTGTCGAGCAGGAAGTCTGGCGTACCGCCGAGCAGGAACCCCAGATAGGCCGCGGAGCCCTGCAGGCTGTCATTGAGGATCCGCAGGATCTGTTCGTAGTTGGCGGCGCGAGCCTGGGCGTTGGTCAGCTGAGCGAGGTTGACCATCTCGTCGAGGCAGACAAGTAGCCCGTCGTAGCCGGCCATGCGCACGAACCTGGACATCAGCTTGATGTGGTCATACCAGGTGGCGTCATCGACGATGGTCCGGACGCCGAGGGCCTGGCGGGCGTCGGCACGGGTGGTGAACTCGCCGCGCAACCAACGCACGGCATCGGTCTTGAGCCGCTCGTCGTCGCCGTCGTGCCCCTGCCAGTACCGCGCGATGACGTGGGCGAAGTCGTAGCCACCCGTCGACTCCGTCAGCGCCGCCAACCGAGTCTGGATGATAGCCTCCGGGTCCAGGCCCGTCGTGCGCGCCTGGGCGAGCGCCTGTGTGACGAACCGTTCGACGACGCTAGTCAGCGCGCCACCCTCCGGCCGCGCACGGGTCGCCAGGTTGTGGGTCAATTCGGCGTACAACGCGCGGGCCTTTCCGGCGCTGGCGTGCAGCCGCCGATCGGGAGACAGATCGGCGTGCATTGTGACGAGGCGCTTCTCCAACGCCACCGACCGCGCGAGGTGCAGGAAGAAAGTCTTTCCCGAACCGTACTCGCCGATGACGAAACGGCTGCTCGCCCCGCCCTCGGCGATCCGCGTGATGTCGACGACCACGGCTTGCACCTCGGCGATCCTGCCGACCTGCACGTGCTGCTGCCCGACGCCGGGGACGACCCCGGCCCGCAGCGACGCCACGATCGAATCCCTCTCGCGCGGGCGGATCCGACCGGACGGCACGGACGTGGTCGGATCGCTCACGGCGGATCCTGGCCGCGGTCGCGGGCGGCGTGGCCTGTTGCCGGGCAGAGCCAGGCGATGGCCTCGTGGCGCCCGGCCGCTGCCTCCTCCTCCGGGGAAAAGAGCCTGGTCATGTCAGTAGCTCCTGCAGCGCGTCGTCATTGACCGTAAGCTCGTCGTCTCCCTCCACAACCGGTTCGCCCGCGGTCTCCATCGCCACCTCGTTGATCACGTCCAGCGCACCGGACGGCATGACACCATGTTTGGCCGCCAATTCCGCGAAGTCGGCGCGTGACCACGACGACCGGGTGGCGAGCTCGCCGAGCAGCCTACTGTGCGCCTGGTCGAGGCCGCCGGGACGGCCCTGGCCGGCTTCGTTGCAGGGGGACGCTGGTGCGCTCGCGGTCGGCGCTTCGTCGGTGAAGATGCTCGCGAGCAGGGTCGACACGGCCGCTGCTTCGATCATTTTCCTGGAAATCACCTCTTGGCTGAGCTGAACTCCCGATCCGGCATCCGCCCGGGCGCCCGGTGTGCCATCGGTGGGTGCGGTGCCCGAACCAGGTGCGGTGCGCGGTAGCTGGTGGCCCGGCGGGCCGGCGCGCGGCCGGCGTACCATGATCGGACCGTCTGCCGACGCCACGCGGTGTCCGGACGGCTCCGCGCCGCTCTGGCCGACGCTGTGCTGGTGCAGGCGGCGATAGGCCAGGTCGGGGTCGAGGCCGAGTAGCCGGTACGCCTTGGTCAATGCCGTCACCGTCTCCGGCGCGAGGGCCGGACCGGCGGTGGCAACCGAGACCAGGAAGTACCCTGCCGCCTCCCGCTCTGGCGCGGTCAGCGCGGAGATCCGGCGGTCGGGCCTGGGCAGGGCGGCACCGGAGGCGAACAGCCAGCGCAGCCGCGCGGCGAGCCGGGACCGCTCGGTGACGGATAGTCGCACTTCGGCCGCCAGCCCGGTGATGATCGCGTTCGCGCTGTCATCGTGATCGGACCTGGCGCCGTTGGCCGTGCTGGCCTCTGAATTTACGCGACTCCGGCGTTCCCGGCGGATCTCAGTCCGGCCGGTCGGCGTGCTGCCCTGCCCGGCTGCGAGCGCGACGGGGGCGGCCAGCTGCAGCATGGTGGTCGCAGCGAGGTAGTCGGAGGACGGGGCGTCCGCGGCGTCCCGGTCGAGGCGGAACAGCACCGCCGGCCCGGGGGCGAGGGCGGGGCCGCCGAATCGTACATCCGGTTCCACACCGAGACCGGCGCGGGCGAGGATGAGGGCCAGCGACGCGGCCTCGTCCCTGGACATCCCGGCCGGGTCGGCGGTCGACCAGAAGGCGCCGAACTCCGATGCGTCGATAACCGCGGCGAACTGCCCGTCGAGGCGGGCGTTCGCCCAGGCCAGGAGCTGCCGGAGCGGACCCGGGTGCAGATCGAGCAGGTCCGCGGGCAGCAGCGCGGCCGAGGCGAGCGAGCCGTGGCCACCCGGGGTACGGGCGAGCCAGCGGCTGTATGGCGTGAGCGCGTCGGTGACGGAGTCGACCAGGGCGCCCAGCTCACGGGTGGCCCTCGGCTCCTCCAATACATCCGGCAGGTCGGGGCGGTCAAGCACCAGCGCCTCGATGCCAGGGCTGGCCGGGGCGTAGCCGATCCGGATCGGTGGCCTGGCGGCAGGCTGCGGGACCAGCCCGGCCGCGAATCGTCGGGTGTAGCGCACCGCGAACAACTGCTCGAACTCCTGCGGGCAACGCGTCTGCGGTGTCCGCGGAAACAGCGACGGGTGGTACCAGGCCCATGACCTGGCCCAGTCGGCGGGCACCGGAGTGCCGGTGACCGCGAACCCGGCGAGGGCCACACGCAGCGCCATCGGTACCGGCCAGCGGTCCTGGCCGGGTGCTGGAGGCGCACCGGAAGGCGGGGCACCGCCCCGCGGCCAGCTGGGGGCGCAGAGGAGATCGAGCACGTCGAGGAATGCGCTGGCGTAGGAGTTGAAGGAGTTGCCGCCCGGGCAGTGGACGGCCCGGAGCCGGCGTACCTCTGCGGCGATGGCGGGTAGCTCGTGCCGTACGGCCGGGTCGTCCGCCGCATCCACCAGCACGCGCCGCTCCAGGCCGGAGAAGAATAGCGACACGAAGCCGGTCGGCACGTCTGTGCGGTCACGTCCCCCGGCCAGCCAGGCAAGATAGGCGGCCCTGCTGTCCGGCGAGATCAGGTGGTAGGACGGTGCCGGGTCAAGAACGTGGCCGGGCCGGTCCGGCTCATGGCTGCCGAGGGGTAGCGCGGGATTGATCAGCGCCGGCTCGATGGTGCCGACGGCCGACCGCAGATGCTGCCCGATGTAGATCAAACCGCCGGGGATGTCGTATCCGGCGACGCGGGCGGACTGTCCTGGTGATACCCATTGGCGCTGTCGGCTCACGGCCCGACTGTAGCCGTCGGCGGTAGCCCTGGTCGTGGATCCATGCTCGAACCACCGATCCTGTCGCGTGCCCGACGGCTGTCGGCCGGCGGCTGTACTGTACCTAGCTGTCCGACGAGAAGGGGTTGAGTGCGGTGGCGCAGATCAGCGGGAGCATTAACGGCGAGATCGGTGTGGACGAGTCAGCCGACGGCGGTGCCGGCACCCTGGAGGAGACGCTGGCCGCGACGGAGCGGGCGGTGGACAGCGCGCTGAGATCCGCCGCCGTGGTCACCCGCGAGCTGCGCAAGGCGCTGGCCGGCGCGAGGAACGGGCAGGTCCGTGAGGCCCGTAAGGCACTGGCAGGCGCGCACGCCGCGACCACCAGCCTGGTCGATGAAACGCGGGCGCTGTCCGACGGGTTCGATCCCGATGAACAGGCATACCTGGCCTCCGGTGGCTACGTGAAGGAACTGCTGGCGGCTGCCGCGGTCCGCGGCGTCACGATATTCGAGGAGGAGGACCGGCTGCTCTGCTACCCATCACTGCTCCGGGTGCTCCCCGCTGACGCCGCCGTCGAGATCGACCGGGTGCGGGAACGCCGGATCCGCCCATCCGTGCTGGTCGACCTGCTCGCCAGGACCCAGGACCGGCCGCCGCGGTTCAGGGCCGAGGCATTCCTGGACAGCCTGCGCGCGGGCTACGAACTGGTCGTCGCCAGCCAGGGCAAGAAAGACGACGGGGTGATCCGGCTGGTCGACATCTGGTCGGTGCTGACGATGCTGCCCGGGCAGCGTGGTCAATACTCCAAGCAGGAGTTCGCGCGCGATCTCTACCTGCTTGACCAGAGCGGCGTCACGCGGACCGCGCGGAGTTCGCGCGAGCTGCGGTGGTCGGCTAGCACCGGGACGAAGGGCACCGGCGTGCTGGTCACCGTGGCCCGCAGCGGCCAGCGTCAGCACTACTGGGGCGTCTCGTTCACTGTCGACGACACCGTAGCGCGGTAGTCGTGGCGCCATCCAACGTGTCGGCCCTGCTCGACGCGTCAACATACCTGGACTTCGTCGACAAGGAGTACCTCGCACCCTACGTCGGACGTGGCGGTGCCGCCGTCAAGCTGCTGGCGGCCTCGGACGAGTCCGCGGCGAAGGAACTCGCCGTTGGGCTGGCCAGCATCGGCGACGGATTCCAGCACGCGGCGGTTGACGCGGCCACGACCCGTGTCCACATGGTCGACCAGGTGTTCGCCGCAGTGGCGCGCCAGCTGGACTGGGTCGCGCTGGCGAGTTCGGTAGTGCGTGCCGCCTTCGATCAGTGCGGGTTCCCGCCAGCGCCCGGTACGGGCCAGCCCGACCCCGACCTGAGCATCGCGGCGGTGGCAAGATACCACCAGGTGGACGGTGCCGAGCTCTATCGGAGCGTGCGGCGGGCGGTCGAGCATATCGTGCTGAAGGACGCCCAGCTCAGCCATGAGTTCCGGGTGGCGATGCTGCGGCTGTGCCAGGAGCGCCTCGGCCGCGGTGATGTCACCGTGGCCGAGCGGGAAACGGTAATTGGATGGCTCCGCGGTGAGCGGGTGCCCGCGGGGGAGCTGCGCAAGCTATCGCTGCATGTCAAGGTGGCCAGACACAACGCCAGATCGCTCCTGCTCTCGTCGACCCGCTGGCTGCGCGTGGCAGGCCACGCCGGCCTGGTGCTGCGGATGGATCTGACGCGCCTGGCGGTGATCCACCGCCCGCCCGCGGGACTGCGGGACGGCTACTACTACTCCAAGGCCGCCACGCTCGACGCGTACGAGCTTCTTCGCCAGCTGATCGACGGCACCGACGAGTTCGAGGGGCTGTTCGTGGCCGTGCTGCTCCCACCGGAACTGGTCAACGACGAGGGGCGCGGGCTGCCGGCCTACACGGCGCTCCGCATGCGGGTCGTCGACGAGGTCCGCGACCGCCGCCGGGTCAACCCCTACTCGACCCTGGTCCGAATCGGCACGCATCCGGAGGTGCTGGCATGACGTCCATGGTCGTAGGTACGGACCCAGCCGTGGCAGGACGCCGCGCGCTTGAGGCCCTGCGGGCCGGCGTGCCCTGCCGGGACGCGGTCGCCTTCACCGGCAGCGGCCAGGCCACGATCGAGGACCGCTTTACCTCGCTCCGCGAAGCAGCGGCGTCCGGCAGCCCGGCCGGCTTGCTGCTCGGCGGGGGGTTCGGCGCGGGTAAGAGCCATCTCCTTGAGCACCTCGCACGGCTCGCCATCGAGGCCGGCTTCACCGTTAGCCGGGTGGTGATCAGCAAGGAGACCCCGCTCCATGACCCGGCGAAGGTTTTCGCCGCCGCGGCCGAGTCCGCCGTAATGGCCGGTCGCCCGCGGCCGGCCATCGTCGAGGCGTCGGCGGCGATCGACCCTGACGGCCGGGGGTACGCCGAGCTGCTGCGCTGGGCGACGTCGGCCGGCTCGGGCCTCAACGAACGGTTCGCCGCGACGCTGGCGCTCTTCGCTCAGGTGCGCGAGCGTGACGCCGCTTTCGCGAACACGATCGTGCGGTTCTGGTCCGGTGATCCGATCGCCACGCCGGAGCTTCGCCGGCGCCTCAAGGAGATCGGCGAGGCGCGGCCCTCGCTGCCTCCGATCACAGCGCGGCAGCTGGGCGCGCAGCGGCTCCGGTTCGCCGCGAAACTGCTCGCCGCGGCTGGCTCCGCGGGCTGGGTGATCTTCTTTGACGAGGTCGAGCTGATCGGACGCTACTCGCTCCTGCAACGCGCCAGGTCCTATGCGGAGATCGCCTGCTGGGTGCGCGGCGAGCACGGCGGCCCAGGAGTGCCGATCGCGGCGGTGCTCGCAATGACCGACGACTTCGAGGCCGCCGTCATCACCGGACGAAACGACCGCGAGCTGGTGCCCGAGAAGCTGCGCGCCAAGCAGACGCCGGAGGCGACGGCACTCGCGGCGGCGGCGGCGCAGGGCATGCGCATCATCGACAGGGAGATGCAGCTACTCACGCCACCGGACGAGGCTGAGCTCGGTGCGGCGTACACCCGGCTGAAGGAGCTGCACGGCGAGGTATTCGGGTGGCTACCACCCGATGTCAGCGGTCTTGAGCGGCTCGGCGCTACCCGGATGCGCCAGCATGTCCGCACCTGGATCAACGAATGGGATCTCCTGCGGCTCGACCCCTCCGACCGGCCGGAGACCGAAGTGATCGACATCTCATCCGACTACCGGGAGGACCCTGATCTGGAGACGAGCGAGGATATCGCCGCCCCCGACTCATAGCTGGTCCAGGCTGACGAAGGCTCGACCTTGCTGCCAACCAGTCAGCCGCATGCGTGGTTCGCGCCCTGCGGCCCTTCCCCGACGAGTTCCGGTGCGCCTGGATGTTGCGATCTCTCTGCCGGTTGGCGTCGTTTGGCTGCCACCAGTTCGGGTGAGATCCAGTGCGTGCGGTAGGCGCGCTCCAGGTTCTCGTCGCCGGTCTTGGTGAAGCGCAGCCGGTGGCGGCTTCTGGTCCATGAGATGTAGACGGTCTCGCGTGGCTGGAGCCCGCCGAGTTCCGCCCAGCGCCGCAGGATGCGCAGCGCTCTGCTCAGCTTGCCGAGGCTTGCCACAGTGACCCGCTCAAGGTAAGGGACACGTCCGCGCCTCCAGGCTTCGGCGTGTTCCGCGTGGAGCCAGCCGAGTCCGGCCAGCACGTCGATCGGTGCGACGAACCGGTTGCGGTCCAGCGCGGCACTCGCCGCCGCCGCGACCCGGCGTTCGAGGCTGCCTGGCATCACCTGGGCTCCTTGAGATCGAGTCGTATCAGAGTAGCCACCTCAGTTCATCGCTGACGAGGGCTCGTCGGCCACGACCGTATTGCAGTCGTATTCCGCGATTTCTGGCATGACTCAGACGTTCACCTGCGGGTCTGGTCAGTCGTCCAGCCTCGGCGTGGGTGTCTCTTCGTCGGGCGGCAAGGGGTCGTTCTCGGCCTCCGGGACCACGAGCGTCTCCACAACGGACAGCCAGGGATTCGCCCCGCAGCACGGAAGATCGTTTAATCAGTTCCAGACGTACTTCGAGCAGGGCAAGTACAAGGTTTACAATAGCTGCCCGCAGCTAGACTATTACCTGACGATGCCCTACCAGTGGAACGGGGGGACAAATTACGTTCACCCGTCCGGAGCGCCAGGCGCGACGCACTGCACGCCTGAGCACACCGGGGACACGTTTACAAAGAAGACCACGACCGCGTCGACCTTGAGCGCCGGCTTTACCGTCGCCGCGCTGGCTTTCACCGGCAGCGCTCGGACGGATACTCGAGCACAGCCTCGATCAAGTTCTCGTTCTCTCAGAACGGGCAGTTGTGCGGCACGAACAACACCCCGCCGAATAGCCCAGGCGTCCTAGTTGCGTCATAGCGGCCTCATGTTGAGAGCACGAATGCTGCTGGGAGTGGTGCCGGCCGTGGCAGCGCTCTTGGCAGCGTGCTCCAGTACATCCAGTTCCGGCCCGCTCGGAACGGGGGAACGGACGGGGTGCAGTGCATGACATATCGCGAAGGCCAGCCGGTCACCGCCGGAATCTACGACCTGCATAACACCGGCACATCCCCGGCCACCGTGCACCGCGTCGGCTTGCCTTCGGCGCACGGCCTGAGAATGACCGAGGTGTGGCTGGTGCCGATCCGCCACACGACCCTGATCGGCGCCGGCTGGCCCTACCCGCCGACGACGTCACCGGTCTGGGCACAGCGGCAGCCGGCCGCAGGCGCGGTCATACGGCCCGGCCAGGACCTCAACCTGGTGTTCGGCCTGACGAGGACATCGGCCCGCGACGGCCGGTCAGCTGGCCCCGTGATTGTCTACAGCGCGAGCGGGACGAGCTACACCATGCATGAGGCTGTCTCCCTGATCGTGTCGGGAAACTGCCTGGCAGAAGGCTAACGGGCAAAGCCAGAAAGTCCTCGGCGTGCCCTTAACACATTTATCGCATCGTACTGTTCAGCGCCAACTGGCCAGAGCAGTTCGGTTTCCCGGAGGTAGAACTGCCCGACGGCGGGCAGTTGCTGTCGGGCCATGGCGACGCTCATAGACCTGTCGGGACATCCCGTCGCCCGCACGGACCCGGACCTGGAGGTGAAGATTCGCAACGTCGTCAGGCTGTGCTTGGACCCGCCCGGCAACGCGGTCGTCATTAGCGTCTACGAGAAACCCGATCCGGGCACTGGATCGAACCGCGCCGTTGCTGCCGCTGCGGCCGGGCCTGGCCGGCCGCCACACCCGGCGTCGAACTGCACGTCCTGCTCGACAACTACGGCACCCACAAGCACCCCGCCGTCTGAGCCCGGACGGCTCGCGACACTAGACATTGCCAAGCCGCTGCACCCGATTTCGACCCGCGACGAAGCGCTGACTAATCTCCGTAAGACTGTCCGGATGTCGATCCCGGTCACCTGCGAAGGTCTGACGCGGCGGCCATGATGCTGAACTTCGCGGAAGGCGCCCCAGGCTGCGTCGGGGTTGCCGGGCCGACGCGGACTGCACGGCCGCGCTCGACCGGATGCGGGCGGCGGAGCTGAGCTCGGCTATGCCTGCGTGATTCGGAATCGACCCTTGGCGGACCTCACGAAACCCTCGGCCACCCGACCTCCCAGGTGGCGCCGACGACCTGATCTCCCGAGCGGCCGGCGCGACCCTGGACGATGTCGTGTCGTGCCTCGTGCACCTCGCCGACCTTGCCGAGTTCAACGCCGCCTACGAGAGACAGTTCACCGGGTGCAAGCCGGTCCGCACCACGGTAGGGGCCGACCTGGTCGCCGGCATGCGGGTCGAAGTCACCGTCATCGCCAGGAAGGCCCCGGCCCCGGTCGGGCCGGCCGGCAGCTCGGGTGCGGTGATCGAGAACGAGGGACAGGCCGCAGGCGGTGAGTTACACCCGGCCCTTGCTGGAGACCGCCACGCGAACCATGCCCACCCGATTGCCGGGCACGACCCGCACGTTCCTCGCCGGCAACACCGTGTCCATGCTCGGAACGGGTCTCGTGCTGCCCTTCACGCTGATCTACCTGCATCAGGTTCGGAGTGCCGGTCGTCGGCGCCCTGCTGGCCGGTTCGGCGGCCGCCGCGTCATGCCTGATCTTCGCCGCTGTTCTTCCTTTCCTACCAAACTTGAGGCGAGCGCGGGCCCACGGTGAAGCCTCGGTGAGACGTTCATTGCACCGACCATGGGTCCCCTGGTCAACAGCCTGGCCGATGATCGGATCCGCGGCCGGGCCAACTCGATCTCGGGCTTCACCTCCTCGCTCGCCCTGATCGTGTCCCCGGCTATCGCCACGGGGCTGATCGCCGCCGGCGGCGCCACCGTGTGGATCGGCCTGCTCTGCCTCGGCTGCCTCGGCTGCCTCGGCACCATCGCCATCGGCGCCCAGCTGCGGCACTACCTCACTCCCGAGCAGGAAGGTGTGCAAGCAGCCAGCGTTGCCGCCGCGCCCCAGCCGGCGCCGGCCGCTCAGCGACCAGACCCGGTCGTTGACCAGCCGCTGACGCCATTCCTGGACGGCGCCAACTGCAGGTAGCAGCGGCGGTGCTCATCCTGCTACACCCCAGGACTCTCCCGTAGGCTGGCGAACATGGGTCGAGGTAGCGCGGCGACTGTGGCAGCGGCAGGCGGCCTGGTGGGCCTGGGTTACTACCTGGTGGTCACCGGCAAGCTGACGATCGACACTGGCTGGGGCCGCCGGGTCCGCCCACTCGGTCCGTTCGGCGTCCAGGTCGGCGCTCCAGCGGCAACCGTGTTCGATGTAATCGCCGCCCCTTACCTGGGCCGGACGCCGCGGGCCATGTCCGGCAAGCTTCAGGTGCTGCAGCGCGGCACTGACATGGTCCTGGCTGAGCACTACACGCCGGTGCATCGGGGCAGGCTGATCGCGGCCACGCTTGAGACCGTCACGTTCGACCGGCCGCACCGGATCGGGTTCCGGCTGGTCCGCGGCCCCGTGCCGCAGATCACCGAGGAGTTCACCCTCACCGAGGAAGACGGCACGACCCGGCTGGACTACTCCGGCGAGCTAGGCACCGACTTCGGAACCGTAGGCCAGTGGTGGGCCGACCGGGTCGCTGCCGCCTGGGAGGCGGCGGTCCGCTCCTCCTTCACGAGCATCCGGACCGAAGCGGAACGCCGGGCTATGCCGGGCTCCTAGCGTTTGAGGTACTGGTCCGCGAGGTTCGGCGGCGCGTACACCAGCCAGCCGTCGGTGATCGCGTCTCGGAGCGCCTGGTCGGAGACTTTCGCCAACTGAATAAGGACAGCGGAGTATCCGTCGAAGTGCGGGATCGTAAAGAAGGCTTCCGGATGGGCGGCCAGCACGGCTTCCTTCTCGCCGAGATCCTCAACGCTAACAGCGAGGATCGGCCCATCTGGCGGGGTCTCGTCGCCGAACCGCTTCAGGTCCGCCTTACTGAATGGCCGTTCCCAGGCGAATGCCTTACCGGCGACGTACCAGGTCCGACTGCCGTGCCGTTCACCTTCGGTAACCTCAGGCAGCGCCAGGGCCATGAGGGCCACGTCGTCGATAGTCGCCACACTCGCACCGTACTGCCTTACCTCACCAGTTCAGATGGGGACGGTTGATGATGATAGATGGTCATACCGCAGTCGTGACTGGCGCGAATCACGGCATCGGCGCGGCGGCGGCGGTCGAGTTGGGACGGCGCGGCTGCTCGGTGCTGTGTACCTTCTTGCGG